>Ga0209318_1000113_pt1 | contig 94877 bp, 93 predicted proteins | sample RifGroE1_FD_183999 | JGI IMG/M metagenome (GOLD analysis project Ga0209318, IMG submission 183999) | Groundwater microbial communities from Rifle, Colorado, USA - Groundwater E1 (SPAdes) (version 2) | ecosystem: Environmental > Aquatic > Deep subsurface > Groundwater | place: Rifle, Colorado...
CATTAGGTTCCATCCCGCTTCAGACGTTAAGAGCAGATATCGATTACGCTCAAATTGACTGTCACTTACTTTACGGAACAATCGGTATCAAAGTGTGGATTTATAAAGGTGAAAAGGCGATTTAACTATGTTGATGCCGAAGAAAGTAAAATTTAGAAAACAGCAAAGAGGCAATAATAAAGGTATTGCTGTGAGAGGTTCCAAGATCGTTTACGGCGATTACGCTTTGAAAGCTGCCGACAGGGGACTCATGACCTCAAGACAGATTGAAGCAGCAAGAAAAGCCGTAATGCATGAAACTAAAAGAGGCGGCAAGTTATGGATTAGGGTCTTCCCCGATAAGCCGGTTGTCGCAAAGCCCGCTGAAACAAGAATGGGAAGTGGAAAAGCCAACACAGACCACTATGCGGCAGTGATAAAGCCCGGAAAAGTAATATTTGAAATCGGCGGTGTTACAAGAGAACTGGCCAAGCATGCTTTCAAGAAAGCTGCAGCCAAGCTTCCGATAAAAATGAGGTTCATATCAAAGGAATAAATATATGAATGCAAAAGAATTAAGACAAAAAAATGAACAGGAATTGTCCGACACAAAGAAAAACCTGGAAAAGGAAATCAGAGAAGTGTCTTTAAACACTTTACAGGGCAAGGAGAAAAATGTTAAAAAGGCAGGATTGCTCAGAAGAGACATGGCCAGGCTCCTCACTGTTTTAAATGAGAAGAAAATTTTAGGCGCTGAAAAGCTTGAAGGGTAATATGGCAGAAAAAACTACTATCGCAAGAAGAATAAAAGGAAAAGTCGTCTCTACTAAAATGCAGAAAACTGTTGTGGTGAAAATAGATATTTCCACCAGACACCCTTTGTACAGCAAACCTGTAAAGACAAATAAGAGATTAAAAGCCAGAGATGAGATGGGCGTTTCCTTGGGGGATGAAGTTATAGTTGAGGAATGTGCTCCTTTCAGTAAAGAAGTCACCTGGAAAGTTATAGAAGTAGTAAAACAGCCGGAGGGAAAGGGCAAGAAGGAGAAATAAGATGTTACAGATCGGTACCACAGTAAATCTAGCGGATAACTCAGGAGCCAAGAGACTAAAGATAATTGGTATTCCCGGGTCAAGAAAGACTGTCGCCAGGATAGGCGATCTCGTTACCGCTGTAGTAAAAGGTGCCGACTCCGCAGGTACGGTAAAAGACCATACAGTTGTAAAAGCCATTGTTGTGAGAACCAAAAAAGAGGTCAGAAGAAAAGACGGCAGCTACATAAGGTTCGACGACAACGCAGCCGTGGTTGTAGACAAAGATAGAAACTTGATAGGCACACGTATCTTCGGTCCCATTGCGAGAGAGATTAGAGATAGAGGACTTTTGAAGATTGTATCTTTGGCGAAGGAAGTTTGGTAAGCATATGAAAATAAAAAAGGACGACAAAGTAAAAGTAATAGCAGGAAAAGATAAGGGTAAAACCGGAAAAGTATTGAAGGTGTTCCTCTCTAAAGGAAAAGTTGTTGTAGAAGGTGTGAACATCATAAAGAAAGCTGTTAAACCCGGAAAAGTTTCAAAAGAGGGCGGAATTATAAGCATGGAGAAGCCGGTAAATGTTTCCAACGTTATGCTGGTCGACCAGAAGTCCGGAGATCCCGTAAGGGTCGGTTACAAAATAATTGACGGCAAGAAATATAGAATAAATAAAAAGTCAGGCGAGGTTATTGAAGTTAAAAAAGGCAAATGAACAGACTTAGAGAAAAATACATTAAAGAAATAGCTCCAAAAATGATGAAAGAATTAAAAATTTCTAATATCATGGCTTTGCCTAAAGTGTTGAAGGTTTCTATAAACGCCGGTGTCGGACCTTTCCGAGAGAACAGAGAGGCTTTGGACTCTTTTGTAGAAGAACTTTCCTCCCTGGCAAGCCAGAAAGCTTACCCCAGAAAAGCACGACAGTCGGTAGCTGGATTTAAGATAAGACAAAATGATATAGTGGGTTACTCAGTGACTTTAAGAGGAGAAAGAATGTGGGCGTTTCTCGACAAGCTGATAAACATAGCGATACCCAGGGTCAGGGACTTCAGGGGTTTAGATGACACGTCCTTCGATGGCAACGGAAACTATTCTCTTGGCATCAGAGAACACGTTATTTTCCCGGAGGTAAACCCGAACACTACAAAAGGCTTGAGAAGTATGCAGATTACTGTGGTTTTCAGCACAAAAGACGCTGAACACAACAAATATTTACTTGCAGGTCTGGGAATGCCGTTCAGGAAGGACGATTAATATGGCAAAAAAGTCTTTAATAGCAAAACAAAAAAGGGACGCGAAATTTAGCTCAAGGGCGTATCACAGATGTCCTCTATGTGGAAATCCCAGAGGATATTACAGAAGGTTTAAAATGTGCAGGAAATGTTTTAGGGAGCTGGCCCATAAAGGCGAGTTACCCGGAATAAGAAAGTCGAGCTGGTAATATGAGCATGGACAGATTATCAAACATGTTAAGTGCGATAAAGAACGCTTCAATGGCGGGTAAGAAAGTTGTGGAAATAATGTATTCCAAAGAATGCGAAGAAGTAGCCAAGGTCTTAAGAGAAAAAGGATTTTTGGAAAGTGTGAAAGTATTCAAACCCGAAAAGACATCTGTAAAAAGATTACACATTGAGCTTGCGGTAGAAGAAAATGTTTTTACACTTACCGAAGCGCGAAGAGTGTCCAGACCGGGAAGAAGAATATACAGGGGTGCCGATGAAATAGGTACTTACAAAAGAGGGTTCGGTGTTATGGTAGTTTCAACATCGAAAGGAATCATGAGCTCAGCCGAGGCAAGAAAGAAGAAAATCGGCGGAGAGATCATCTGCGAGGTTTATTAATATGAGTAGATTAGGCAACTTGCCAGTAAAAATACCCGCGGGGGTCACATTAGAAATCAAGGACTCTTTGGTTACCGTAAAGGGACCGAAAGGTGAACTTAAAATTAATGTAAGACCCGAAATAGCGGTGCAGGTTGAAGGCGACGAAGCCAAGTTCTCGGTAGCCATTGATACGAAAGCATCAAGCGCTTTTTGGGGAATGACCAGATCTTTGGTTGCTAATATGGTCGAGGGTGTCACCGACGGATTTGTTAAGAATCTCGAACTAATCGGAGTCGGTTACAGAGTCAAACAGGAAGCTCCGGACGCAATTTCTTTGACCTTAGGTTTTTCACATCCGGTCAAAATAAAAGCTCCGGAAGGAGTTAAATTCGAAGTCGGAGAAAACCAGACATTGGCTATTAAAGGAATTGACAAAGGATTAGTTGGATTAACAGCTGCAAAGATTAGAAAACTAAGAAAGCCGGAACCTTACAAGGGTAAGGGAATAAGATACGCCGGTGAAACAGTTAGAAGAAAGGCCGGAAAGGCAGCGAAATCCGCCAAGTAGGAGTATTCAATAAAATATAGGAAATAATATGTATAAAGTAAATCTAAGAAAAACAAATATTGAAAGACGAAAACTAAGGGTCAGAAAAAAGATTACAGGAACCGGCGCAACACCCAGAATTTCCGTCTTTAGGACTAACAAGCACATCTACGCCCAGCTCATAGATGATACTAAAGGTCACACCATTGCTTCGGTGTCCGTAGAAATAGAAAAGACTGCAAAAGGAAAGACTAAGACCGAGATAGCATTTGAAGCAGGAAAAGCATTAGCCGAAAAAGCCAAAGAGAAAAAGGTAAAAGAAGCCGTGTTCGACAGGAACGGATTCAGATTCCAAGGAAGAGTAAAAGCTTTAGCTGACGGAGCCAGAGAAGGAGGCTTAAAACTATGATAACCGCAGATGTAAACACAGCGAAATTTGATGAAATTGAAGAGAAGGTCTTGGAGATCAGAAGAGTTTCCAAAAAGACCAAGGGAGGCAATACCATTGCTTTCGCAGTACTTGTTGTCGTAGGAAACAATAACGGTAGGGTCGGTGTAGGTTACGGAAAAGCGCCCGACGTCGCTACATCAATAAACAAGGCTATAGGTAAAGCTAAAAAATCAATGGTAGATGTTAAATTAAACGGCCCCACTATTTCTCACGAGGTCATAGCTAAGTACGAGTCTGCTAAGGTTTTCTTAAAACCGGCACCAAAAGGTACAGGAGTAATTGCGGGCGGTGCAGTACGTGCCGTTTTGGAATTGTCAGGAATAAAAGACATTTCAGCAAAAATGATTGGCGCGAACAATAAGATCAGCAATGTGAGATGTACTTTGAAAGCTCTGAAGAAATTAAAAGGATAAAATATGGATCTATCTAACTTGGTATCTTTAAAAACAAAAAGAAGCAAAAAAAGACTGGGACGTGGCTACGGATCCGGTAAAGGCGGTCACACGGTCGGAAGAGGAATGAAGGGACAGTTATCCAGAACCGGTCATAAACTCTCAATAGGATTTGAAGGAGGACAGGTGCCCCTTTACAAAAGACTTCCTCAACTTGGCGGTTTCAAGTCCCTTAAAAAAGCCGTAGGAATAAGGCTGGAAGAATTGAACAAGTTTGACGAGGGTACTGAAGTAACTCCGTTATCACTCTTAAAGAAAAGAATAATTAGAACTATCACGCGCCAGGGTGTTAAAATCATTGGTGGAGGAAGCCTTAAAAAGAAACTTATCCTTAAAGGGTTCACCTATTCTAAAGGAGCTCTTGAGGAAGCAAAAAAATCGGGCTCTACCCTAAATGATTAAACTATTCAGATACCCTGAAGTAAGAAAAAAAATTATTTTCACACTCGCAATTATAGTAATCTTCAGACTGTTGGCGCACGTTCCCGTTCCGGGAGTTGATGTTGCTACCATAAGATCATTTTTATCCGGCAACGCTTTGTTCGGAATGTTCGATCTTTTCAGCGGCGGCGGTTTTCAAAACTTTTCAATCGTTACTTTAGGCTTGGGTCCTTATATTAACGCATCCATTATTATGCAGCTTTTAACCGTGATGGTTCCATCCCTTGAAGAAATGGCAAAAGAGGGGGAATACGGACGGGAAAGAATCAACCTTTATACAAAATATCTCAGTGTACCGATGACGATAATTCAGGCCTACGGAATTTATTTCTTGTTGAATAAGCAGGGGGCAATACCCGTGCTGAGTTCCATCGATCTTCTTGTACTTATGGTGACGATGTCGGCGGGCGCGACGTTTTTGGTTTGGCTCGGGGATCTTGTTACCGAGCGCGGTGTAGGCAACGGAGTTTCACTTCTTATTTTCGTAGGAATTATCAGCAGATTCCCTCAGCAGATTTATTCATATATCGCAACTCTTACGGCAGACACCGTGTTTAATGCTTTGTTATTCGGTGTGCTGGCTGTTGTCATCGTGGCGAGCGTCGTACTGGTAAATGAAGGTACGCGAAATCTTGTCATAGAATACGGCAGGACCGGAGGCAGAAGCCAGAAAGTGACCAATTACCTTCCGCTCAAAATCAATCAGGCCGGCGTCATACCTATAATTTTTGCCGTCTCCGTGGTTATGGTGCCTTCTCTTTTGGCCGGACCTTTGTCGGGGTCAGCCAATCCGGTAATGCACGGTATAGGAAGGTATCTGGCAAATAATTTTAGTCAGACAGACGCCGCGTACAATATTTTATATTTCTTGTTGGTTGTCGCTTTCACATTTTTTTACACGGGAATTCAGTTTAACCCTCAAAAAATTGCCGATGATGTTAAAAAACGGGGAGGCTTCATTCCGGGAATCAGACCGGGAATGGGCACAGCCCGTTATCTCAAAAGTGTTGTGAACAGAATTACTCTGGCGGGAGCAGTATTTTTAGGTTTAATTGCAATTCTTCCGTTTTTCTTCCAACAGTCAGGGAGTGTCACTGCTATGACCGTCGGAGGTACAAGTCTACTCATCGTGGTCTCGGTTGTGCTTGAAACCATAAGACAAACTGAATCATTAATGGTAACAAGAAGCTACGATAAGTTTTTGTTCTAAGGAGGTCAAAAATGTTCGATAAACTAAAAGACATAAATAAATTAAGAAAAGCCCAGGCCGACATTAAAAAACAGATGGAGAATATTTTTGTAACTTCTGAAAAGGGAAGACTTCGGATTGTAATCAGAGGCGACAAAAAAATTGAAAAACTTGAAATTGACGGGGTGGACGATAAAGCATTGAGAGACCTCATGAACGATGCGTTTAAGGATGTTGATAAAAAAGTTGAGAAACAAATGAGGGGACAGTTGCAGGACCTCGGACTTCCCGGACTTTAATCTGACTATGAAGATACTATTAATGGGTCCAGCCGCCTCAGGAAAAGGTACGCAGGGTGAAATGCTCAGTAAACACCTTAGTTTACCCCTTATCTCCGTAGGACAGGCATTACGCGACCTTAGCCTCGGACACCCGTGGTACAAAGAGATCCACGATGCTCTTGTGGAAGGACGTCTTGCACCTCAGGATAAAGTTGCCGAAATCCTGAAAGAAGCAGTATCTTCTCCCGGTTTTGAAAAAGGCTATATTATGGACGGTTGGGGAAGGGCGACTGAGGACCTGGAATTTTTTGACCCTAACTACGACAAGGTTTTTTTAATTAACATTCCCCGTGAGATTTCACTAATGAGACTTTCTACCAGAAGGACCTGCGAATCGTGCGGCGCCGTTTATAACATGGTGTCGAAGCCCCCGAAAGTGGAAGGTGTTTGCGACAAGTGCGGGGGTGTCCTAAAACAAAGAGACGATGATAAAGAAGAGGCAATTTTAAAAAGACTTGAGATATTTGCCAACGAAACAAGTGAGCAGATAGAGAAATTCCGTTCCCGGGGCGTTCTTATTGAGATAGACGGTTCCGGCTCACCCGAAGAGGTTTTTGAAATAGTGAAGAAGTATTTGTAGCCCTCTTTCCGAGAGTTTTCCAGAATAAAAAAACGCCGTGTGGTTGCATTAATATGCTTCCTCACGGCGGTTCCTGTCATCACCTCAACTCATAACCTTTCAACTCTCCTTTTAAATCTATGCCCTTGTCAATAAGCCAGTCTTGTAAGAGAACCCATTCTTTATCTTCGTCGGCTGTTTTGGCACGGGAGGAACGGGACCAGTACACAACAGGATTTACAAGTTGAGATCTCTTGGCAGTTTGCCGCAATATTGCGATATGCAGCCCCCGGTTAGGAGATTTAGCAGCGACTTCATACGCAAGTTTTACTAACTTCAGAATTTCGCGGGGATCGTTCGTAGAAGTGACTATTTGCGCGTCGTTGCAATCAAAGTGAAATCCGCTTGTTCGGTTCCATAGACTTTCTACTATAAGCCCGGCATGTTCCGCCTTCTTAAAAAACAAGTTAACTGTTTCGTACTCCTCGTCCATTTTTTCCTCCAAATTGTGTGGGTATGGAATGTGATTGTTTTATTTTAACCGCGCCATTTTAACACCATAGCATAATATTGTCAACCTATAGTAATGATGAGGAAGTTTTTAATATCAAGGCAATAAAAGTGTGCTCGTTTCTAGTCCTTTCCCCGTCTTTGAGATATAATTTCTTTGATGTCCGTACTTAAAGGCAAAAAGAAGTTAAATATTGTAAAAGACTGGCGGGAACAACCTAAATCCATTGAAAAATTCCAGTTTGTACACCACTTTTTGCCGCATCCGGAAGAAAAAAGAAGAGCGACCTTACTTTCAAACAGAGCCATCATTGTATATTGCGTTGCGATGTTACTTATCGCGGGGATATTCAGGTTTCTCCCCAAGATTGTACCCGGAGTTCTGGGTTACGCTTCGGACATCGCCGTAAAAGACCTCCTGACCTACACGAATGTGAAAAGAAAAGAAGCCGGGTTGTCTGAGCTACGTCTAAATTCCGCGCTTACTTCGGCTGCCCATCAAAAGGCTGACGACATGTTCAAAGACCAATACTGGGCTCATATTTCCCCCGAAGGTACGGAGCCGTGGGATTTTATTCTGGGACAAAACTACGATTATATTTATGCCGGCGAGAATTTGGCAAAAAATTTCAACAATTCGAAAGACGTGGTCGAAGCGTGGATGAAATCCCCTTCTCATAAAGAGAACTTGCTAAGCCCGAACTACGATGAAATAGGATTTGCTGTGGTCAACGGTGTTATGGAGGGGTACGAGACCACCCTAGTAGTGCAGATGTTCGGCAGACCACGAAATGCCGCTCAGGTAGCCTCAGTTTACGAAGAGCAGACAGTTCTTGAGAAAGAGTCCGCTGCAACCGCTGCGGTTTCGGAAAGGAAGCCGGAGGTTGAAGGTGTCCCCGGGACTGCCGAGGAGCCTGTTTACACCCCAGCATCCCCCGAGAAGCCTGCCATAGACGTAACGATGGCCACAAAGACTGTGAGTGCTATTTTCGGTGGATTTGTGGGCACACTCTTAGCTCTTGATGTCTGGTACTCAAAAAGGAAGGGAATTCACAAGTTTACAGGTCACACGGCTGCCCACCTTGGCATTTTGGTTCTTGTGGTTGCCAGTATCTGGTTTGTCCTGACACCGGGGATAGTCCTATGAAAGAGAAAAGCGACGTACATTTAGTTGAATACGCGGTGTTGGCTACGTTAGCGGTCATAATCAGCCTGCTGTTCTACTATTTCAGGTATAATCACGGAGTTTTGATATTTTTATCGGGTGTTTCCTCATTCGCCTACATTCTTTGGGGTGTTATACACCATGCTCTTGAAGGAAGACTGACAAAGTTTATAGCAGCCGAGTACACCGTGTTCGGCGTACTCATTTTCTTCCTGTTGTATACTGTCCTGAATTTCTAAATATGAAGATAGTTATTGTTATACCTACTTATAATGAAGCAGAAAATATTGGAAGGCTTACAGATGTTCTACAGCAGGAATTTCTGAAAAGACCTCAACACGAATTCCACATCTTGGTGGTTGAAGGAAATTCTCCCGACGGCACAGCCAACATAGTCCGTGAAAAGATGAAAAGTGAACCGAACGTCCACCTGTTAATGGAAAAAGTTAAGGCAGGGTTGGGTGCAGCTTACATATACGGATTTACTGAAGCGATGAATGAAATGAAAGCAGACGTAATAGTTGAAATGGACGCCGATTTTCAGCACGACCCCAAAGATATGGTCAGACTTGTTGACGAAATAGATAACGGCCACGACTACGTAATAGGCTCAAGATTTACAAAGGGTGGGAGCATTCCTGAAGAATGGGCGTTTAAAAGAAAATTTTTCAGTGTGGGCGGAAATATTTTTTCAAAAATAGTTTTAGGTATTTTTAATGTAAACGACTTCACTTCCGGCTTTAAAGCATCGCGTGTTAAAGGATTTGTCGATCAATTGCCCCTGGATAAAATACTTTCTCAGGGTTTTGCTTATAAGATTGATCTCCTATTCAAGATGCACAGGCTGGGCGCAAAAATAAAAGAGGTGCCCATAAAATTCGGACTGCGCGACCGCGGTGACTCCAAAATGGAAAAAAACAATTTGAGGGATTCGCTCAGAGTTGTTGTTATGCTCAGATACAACGAAAATAAAAATTTCGTAAAATTCCTTGTTGTAGGCGGAATAGGATTTATAGTGGACGCCGGTCTTTTCAATATATTCAGGGTTAGTATTTTTAGTTCCCGTAATGCAGCGCTAGCCTCCGGGTTTATTGCTATGATCGTGACCTTCCTTTTAAATAATTACTGGTCTTTTGGCGAAAGAAAAATAGCCGGGGCGAAAAAGAAAGTGCTCGGGTTTGCCGTTTACATTATTTCTTCTTTCATACCTATAGCAGTACGTTCTAAACTTGTAGGATTTTCTGTAAGTACGTTCGGGGATACGGCGCTTGTTTCAAACATGGCTTTTTTAATTGGTATAATGTTCGGGCTGATATGGAACTTTACCGTTTATAGTAAAATAATTTGGAAAGGTAGCAAAAAAATATAGTTATGGATTATTCAATCGTAATACCCGCTTATAACGAAGCGGACAAAATATCTTCATCATTAACCCAAGCTGTGAATTTTATGAAAGCTTTTACCGGCTCTTTTGAGATTATTGTGGTCGATGACGGGAGCAAAGACGCCACGGCTTATATAGTGGAAGAGTACGCGGTAGAAAATCCCGGGGTTAGGGTGATTAGAAATCCACATAAAGGAAAAGGGTTCGCGGTTCTGACCGGAATGAACGCGGCATCCGGAAATCTTATTTACATGGCTGACGCCGATCTTTCAGCCCCCATGACGGAATTAAAGAAGCTGGCCATCTGGATTACCGATCAAAACTTTGATATCGCCATCGCGTCAAGAGAAGGGATAGGAGCAGAAAGAGTAGGAGAACCTTTTTACAGGCACGCTATGGGAAGGGTGTTCAATCTCATGATTCAGATTATTGCTTTACCCGGCATCAGAGACAGCCAGTGCGGTTTCAAACTTTTCAAAGGTTCCGTTGCTAAAGATATCTTCGGAAGGATGAGAGTTTACGGAAAAAATACTAAAGAATTGGATAAACCATACACCGGCGCGTGGGATGTGGAGGTTTTGTACTTAGCCAAGAAACTAGGGTATAATGTCAAACAAGTTCCGATAGTCTGGACTCACGTTAAAACCACGCGGGTAAGCCCTGTTCGTGACTCCATTAAAATGGGATTTGACGTCTTGAAGATAAGGCTGAACGATATTATGGGCCTTTACAACACTGCCAAGTAGCGCCCCTCATAAAAGTCATAAAGTATATATTTCGGGGTGAAATTTATAAAACTATGAAACTATGCGTTATAGGTACAGGTTATGTAGGTTTGGTAGGAGCAGCAATTTTTTCAGATTGGGGCAATGATGTAGTCGGTGTCGACATTGATACCGAAAAGATCGCGCGAATACAAAAAGGCGAAATGCCCATTTACGAACCCGGTCTGTCGGAAATCGTTTTAAGAAATATTTCACAAAACAGGCTTTCGTTCACAACTTCAATTGCAGATGGTATTAAAGACGCCGAAATTGTTTTTATCTGTGTCGGTACTCCCCAAAGCGACACAGGTGCGGCAGATCTCTCACAAGTGTGGGAAGTTGCAAAAGACATCGGTAAGAATATGAACGGATACAAAGTTATTGTTACAAAAAGTACGGTTCCTGTAGGAACTAATGAAAAAGTAAAAATGATCATCAAAGAAAATCTTGCTAACCAGCAGATCGAATTTGACGTCGCATCAAACCCCGAGTTTTTAAGAGAAGGTTCTTCAGTTGAAGATATGGCCAAGCCCGACAGAACTGTTGTTGGAGCGGAAACAGAAAAAGCGCACTCTGTAATGAGAAGACTTTATGAACACCTGAATACTCCTATCGTTGAATGCGATCTCAGATCAGCAGAAATGATTAAATACGCTTCAAACGGATTTTTAGCTGCAAAAATATCATTTATCAATGAAATAGCTCAGATTTGTGAAAGAGCAGGAGCCGACGTTACAGTAGTTGCAAAAGGCATGGGATTGGATAAAAGAGTCGGTGCAGCGTTTCTTAATGCAGGTATCGGGTACGGCGGAAGCTGCTTTCCGAAAGATGTTGCCGCACTTTACAAAACATCAACCGACCAGGACTATGATTTCAAGCTTTTAAGAAGTGTTATGGAAGTCAACATCGCCCAAAGAGAGAACTTCGCGAATAAAGTACTCAGACATTTCGGGAAAAATCTTTCCGGAAGAACATTTGCTATATTGGGACTTGCTTTCAAAGGGAACACCGACGACATAAGAGACTCAGTCTCAATAGAACTGTGCAAAAAGTTGCGCGGACTGGGAGCAACACTGAGAGTTTACGATCCCGAAGCAATGTACAACGCCAAACAGGTTTTAGGTTCGGTAAACGTCGAATATTGTTTGGATAAATACGAAACCATGCAGGGTGCGGATGCTTTGTTCGTACTCACCGAGTGGCAGGAATTCGCGACAATCGAATTAGATAAAGTGAAATCAATGTTGAAATCACCCGTTATATTCGACGGAAGAAATCTGTTGGACCGCTCAAAGGTTGAAGGTATGGGCTTCACATATTTTGCTGTTGGTAAAAGGACTAACGGTATGGTTAAAATAGATACAAGGAATCTGTATCAGACGGTACTACTTAACACCAATGGTTCAACCGGGCAGCACTAAAAAGAAAGTCATTATCTTCGTTCCGGAATTTCCGGTGCTGACGGAGACTTTTATTGAACGCGAGCTCGCGAAAATAGCCGAAAGAGGAAACCTGGACCTTTCCATACTATCTTTGCGTAGAGGGTCCGGTGAGGTGAGCTCCGTTCTCGAACCTCTTGTTAAATATAAAAGACTTTCCATTTCGGACCTTATTCTGTCGTTGAGGTTTTTCTTCAGCGCAGGAAAAAATATCTCCAAAGCCTTGCGCATCCTTAGGGGGTGTAAAAATGAGTACTATACACTGCTTAAAGGTATGGGTTACGCGCAGATCTTTTCATCCTCCAAACCGGACTTTATACTTGCGCACTTTATGTCTGAATCTAGCACAATCGTAATGGTGGCTTCAATAGTGCTCGGTGTCCCTTACGCAATATCTGCTCACGCTAAAGATGTAACGGTCAGTCCTCACTGCATGAAAGAAAAATCCGAGAACGCGGCCTTTGTTTTGATCTGCAACAAACACGCGTATGAAAATTGTGTTAGTACGGTTGACGGTGATTACTCCCACAAAATTTTATTAAAATACCACGGGCTAGATCTGGCAAAGTTTGGAAATGCCGGAAGGAAGTACGACGTACCTGTAATACTTAACATCGGGCGTCTTGAAGAAAAAAAAGGTCAAAAATATTTGTTGGAAGCTGCAAGAATCCTTTATGACGAAGGTGTGCAGTTCAAACTATTGTTAATCGGTCCCGGAAGTTTATATGCAGAACTTAGCAAACAGATTTCGGATTTAGGGCTTTCCGGTCAGGTTGAAATATTGGGCGAGGGTGCCGGTCTCCCATTTTCTGAAACCAGCAAGTATTACTCTACAAGCAACGTGTTCGTATTTTCAGGCATCAACACGGAGGAAGGGGACGCCGACGGTATCGCGAATGTTCTGCTTGAAGCCGCTGCCTCACGTTTGCCGATAGTTGCCACGGACTCAGGAAGTACAAAAGAGTTTCTGGAAAATGAAGAGAGCGGTGTAATAGTGCCTCAAAAAGACCCCTTAGCTTTGGCAGACGGCCTTAAACGTGTTTTAAATGATAAAGAACTTGCAAGGAGGTTAGCGGAAGAAGCACACAAGAAAGTTTCTGCGGAATTTAATATAGAAACAAATGTTGCCCTGATGGAAGATCTTATTATAAAGGAGTCCCTCTAAATGAAAATTGCCGTATTTATAAAATCTACGACCTTCAGTGGTTCTTACGGCGGATTAGAAACTCAAAATAAACTTTTGTGTGAGGGGCTGGTTTCACGCGGTCATAAAGTTACGGTTTTTACCCCTAGATTTGCAAAAGAAAAAGAGCAGGCGGTAGAGAACGGTGTTAAATACATTTTTGTAGACTGCAAAACAGCACACTACAGTTCTGTAACCGTTTCAAAAAAAGACGGCTGGGTAGAAAAATCATACGAGGTTTTCCGTGAACTACAAAAGACAGAAGAATTCGAATTAATTTTAGGACAAAGTTCCGGCGCGGTAGGTGTAATCAGACATAAAGAAGAGTTCGGATTGCCTATCGTCTCTATTTCACACGGTACAAAAATCGGGGAGCTTCAAACGAAGTTTAAAAGTGACTCATCAATAAAAGGTTTATTAAGAGCCGCTCTCGACCTTCCTCACGTTTTGAAAAATTTCTTTACGGTCCAAAGAGAATTTGTGCACGGTTCCGATGTCGTCGTAGCGGTGTCCAACTCAGTAAAAAAAGCATTAATCGATGAAACCTTTGTCGAGGACGCCAAAGTTAGGGTTATTAATAACGGAATAAAACCTTTAAAAGTTGAAACTGTTGATGGAGAAAGAGGTGCTGTAGGAAAGTTCCGCTTACTCTACGTTGGTCAGTTAATCCGTTCAAAAGGCATAGGAAAACTTGCTGAAATTGTTGCCGGAGAAGACATGAAAGATTTTACTTTGGATATTGTCGGAGCGGGAGATTTGCAAGAAGAGTTGGGCGCGATTTCAGGTAAAAGCGAAGGAAGAATAACTTTGAGGGGAAAATTGGATTACGCCGAAGTTTTACGCATGTACAATCCCGCAAGATTTGACGCATTTGTTTTTCCGACTTCAAGGCTGGAAGGATTTCCCATGGTTTTAGTTGAGGCGATGTTCGGTCAACTTCCTGTCGTAGCCTTTGACCTGGGCGGAGTATCGGACGCTGTAACCGATGGGGAGACCGGTTATCTTGTGACCCCGGGAAAATTCTTCGTATTTAAGAGCAAACTGAACGGGCTGAAAAGTGATCCGGAGTTGGCAAGGAAGCTGGGCGTTAATGCCTTAAATAAGGCAACGGAGAGATTTACACTTGATAAAATGCTAGACTCTTATGAGGGAATATTTAAGGAATTAAAATCATGAATATCTTGAGAATAGTCTACGACTGGCCTAATCCCTGGCAGGGACTGGCTCCCCATCCATACGAAATTACCGCGGCACAGCTGAGACAGGGTCACAAAGTAACATTGTTCTGCGGACAGTGGCCAAACTCGGGCGGCCCTGTAAAACTTGATGGTTTGGAGATAAATGCAATCGACCGTGAACCATATCCGGACACAATTTTTTTCACAAGCAGCGTTGTGCTTTTTTACCGCTATTTAAAATACAGAAAAACACATAAGCCGGACGTTATTCACTGCCACGGGCATTTTGCTATATGGCTTTACGCTTACAGAGTATTTTTGAAAAAACATTTTCCCTGGGCAAAAGAACTTAAGATACCTTTGGTGGTTCACTTTCACAATACCGCGAAAGGCAGATGGGTTACGTTCGAGAAGCAGGGAAAGCCCATCAAACCTATGTCTAAGATGCTGGGTTGGCCCATGGCCGTATTTTCGGACAGGATGGCGGTAAAAGCCGCGTCTGCATGTATTTTCGTAAGCGAAGAGAATAAAAAAGAAGCTCAGGAGTATTACGGAGTAAATCCGAACAAATGTTTTCTTATAGAGACCGGAGTGAACACCGAAATGTTCGTTCCTGTCGGCGAAGAGGAAAAGGAAAAATCCCGCAAAGAAATAGGTTTCGACAGATTCGATAAAGTTATACTAAACCACGGTGTAATGAATGAGAGAAAAAACATCCACATTTTAATTGATGCATTGGCTCTTCTTCCCGAAGACTTCAAACTTTTATTATCGGGTTCGGGCGACCCCACTTATGTGGAAAAATTAAATGAGCAGATGAAACAAAAAAAAGTCGAACATAGAATTATTAAAACAGGTTACACTCCGTATCCCCACGTTCCGATAGCGTATCAGGTAGCGGATTTATTTGTGTTGCCGTCATCCTGGGAAGGGCTTCCCAAAGCTGTTATGCAGGGACTCTCGTGCGGAATTCCCTGCCTCGTTTCCGGATTTAAAATATCCGAGGATATCCGCGGAGTATTCTATCTGGATAACCTGGAGCCTCAAGCCATAGCGGATAAAATAATTGAGATCACGGATAAACCGAGAGATGTAGATATTCAGCTCATCAGATCAAAATATTCGTGGAACAAGAAAATTGAGGCTATAGATGAAATATATGACTTTGCAACCAAAAACTATATTTAAGTTCCTACCCTATGTTTTGTTTATTCTCGTACACTTTTTTTTGCTGAATGTGAATACGGCAGAGTGGGGGGATTCTTACAGAATTTTAAGAGCTTCGGAACATATAAGAAAAGGGAGTTACCCGCAGGACGAAAAAAGACCTCCTTTGTACTCTATTGTATTAGCCGCAAGACCGGAGGCAGCGGACCCCGTACTTTGGGCCAGGGGCTTTATGCTCGTGACAGGTCTGGCCGGAATGTTTTTGTTCGGAAAGTTTTTAAAACAGTATATTAAGGACGAACGCTTTGTCTTTTTAGGAATGCTCCTCCTTTTGTTTAATCCGGATTTTTTGTACTGGTCGATAAGAGTTATGGCGGATGTTCCGTTCGCGCTTTTAGCTCTTCTCGCGATTTATTTATATAAATTATGGAAGGACAGTTGGAGTTTTAAACGTTTATTCGTACTCGGCATCGTGTCCGGACTTTCTATTTTAACCAGATTTGAAGGATATATATTGGCCGGGTCATTATTTCTGTCTTTATTTATAGACCACGGGAAAAAGCTGGATTTAAAAAAACTGACGCCCTACATTTATTTTGGGCTAGGCGCCCTGCTTATAGTCTTACCATGGTTTTTGTACAGAAACCCGCTCGGTTCTAAATACCTCGATGAGCCGGCAGGAAGGGCGTACGACCTAAAAATGGTCTGGATTTACGTTGCGAGTTTACTGGCTATTTATGGATCCGTCCCGGCATTTGCGTTTATTAAAAAGGACGTCTGGAAGTTTTTAAAAAATAATGCACAAGTTTCAATTTTTCTTTTTTTGGAACTTTTATTAATACTCTTGTGGCCGGCAGCTATTCCAAGACTTTTTGTGGCAGTTGTTCCTTTGTTAATTCTTATCCTAACTTTAAGTCTGGAAAAATGGTGGGAAAACGGGAAAGAGAACAAAAACATCTTAGTTCTTGCGGGGGCACTTTTACTCTTCTATTTAGGTTCCCAATATTTTCTTAAACTGCAGTTTCTCGTTTTGGATAAAGCACTACTCGGGGTGTTATTTGTTTTACAAGCCGCAACAGTATTTTTCATATACAAAAAGAAATTTTGGGCTACGGTTGTTACTTTAGCGGTAATCACATCTCTCTGGTCAGGTTCGGTAATTAAATTGCATAAGGATATATTCATTTCCGTAAAGAACGCTGCCGACTACGCGGTGCGTAACCTTGAGGGAAAAGTTGCTTACAACGACGTAAGCAGCGTGTCCGACTTTTACTTAAATGTCCTGGATACTCCCAAGGTTTCAGGTTTTTACTACAATACTGAAAGCAAGAAAAACTTAACATACGAAGCCCTTCAGAAGACCGGAGCCGACTACTTTCTTATAACCAACGAACACAACACTGAAATGGAGCTCGACCTTGACTCACGACCATACCTGACTCCTGTGAAAGATTTTAGTTATAATGTAAACGGAGCGGAGTTTTTTGCTAAAATAGTAAGGTTTGAACGGAAGGATTAAACATGAAGCTATCTATTGTTGTTCCCGTGTACAACGAAAAAAACACGATTGAGAAAATTTTGGACGAGATCAAAGCCGTTGAAGGTTTGGATAAAGAAATTGTTGTAGTGGATGATGCCTCTACCGACGGTACGACCGACATTTTAAAGAGGCTTGAGGCCGTGCACCCCGACGTCAGTTTCTATTATAAGGAGAAGAACAGAGGTAAAGGGCACACGTTAAAGCTCGGGTTTGAGCATACAACCGGCGATTATGTAATTGTTCAGGACGCCGATCTTGAGTATGACCCCAATGATTACCACAAACTTATACGCGCTTTAGACGAACACAACGCCCAGGTTATATATGGAAGTAGATTCTCCGGAAGTTACGAGGATATGTCTACTTTGCATTACTTCGGTAACAAATTACTGACATTAATTACGAATGTTTTCTTCGGAGTAATGCTTACCGATATGGAAACCTGTTACAAATTAATGCCTGGTGACTTTGTGAGAAATGTAAATATAAAATCCGAAAGATTCGATTTTGAACCTGAAATAACGGCAAAAATACTAAAGTCGGGGCTAAAGATAAGAGAAGTCCCAATCTCATACAGAGGCCGCACCCACAGCGAAGGTAAAAAAATAACCTGGAGAGACGGGATACACGCATTGTTCACGTTGATAAAATACAGATTTATCGACTGACGGTAAAAATGAAAATCATAAAGCTTATTAGAGAGAATAGATTCATTTTGTTACTAACCGCGTTTGTTGCGGTAAATATCGCTGTAAATATCCGGATTAATGTTTTCCGGTACAATAATTTCGATTTCGGAAAGTTTGACCTCGGGAACATGTCCCAGATGCTTTGGAATACGATGCACGGGAACTTTATGTACCTTACCGACTATTTCGGGACTAACCTGCCGAGATGGGCAATGAGCCACGTCGACCCTATATTACTGTTGTTTCTTCCTTTATTTGCAGTATTTCAGCACCCGCTTACGCTGGTGATCTCGCAGTTCGTAATCCTCATCCTGGCAGCCTTTTTGGTTTACAAGATAGCTTATCTGAGACTGGGCTCCAAAGCGGCTTCAGCGATGCTCGGCGTCGCGTACCTTTTATATCCGGCACTCGGATACTTGAATGCATGGACCGGCTTTCACGGAGTTACGGCAGCAGTTCCTTTCTTTTTCGGAGCATTCTATGTTTTCGAGAAAATGTACAAAGAGAAAAACTTCAGCAAAAAGAACTTAATTATATTTTGGGTGCTTCTTATCATTACGATGGCCGGAAAAGAACAGCTTCCTTTATATGTTGTGATGTATTCGCTGTTTATACTTTTCTTCAGACCACTAAAAGAAGAAGGGAAGAAATTTTATCAGACAGTTACCGGAAAACTTGCTCTGTCCATGTTTGCAGTAGCTACGGTTTGGTTTATAACCGCATTCTTTATAATTATTCCGGCTTATTCCCAGTATAGAGTTGCGGGATACAACAAATTCGCGCGTGAAATAGGTATTGCGGGGGACACCACACGTGACGTGTCAAAACCCAACTATTTTTTAAGCAGGTATGATGCCTTCGGCGAATCCTATACCGATGTTCTTGTAGGAATGGTTATGGACCATCAAAAGGCGATTAGAATATTTTTCGGAGGCGACAGGATAGATAATTTGAGAAAAACTTTCGACCCTGTTTTATTTTTGCCTTTAGCATATCCGCAGATATTGTTAGTAGCAGCGCCCGACTTTTTAATAAACTACCTGACTTCAGCCGACGGTGTCGGTACGGCTGAGATAACAAACCACAGAATATCCATGATAATTCCTGTTCTTTTCATTTCGTCTATTTACGCCATAGGAATGCTCGCGGATACTTTGGGGAACTTTAAAAAGAGACGGCCCCGCGTTATAAAAGGCGTTCAGATATTTTTTGGATTAGCGATGGTTATTGCTGGTATACACACGTCGTACGTTTTTAATAACCCCGTTTACCTTTGGATAGACCAGGCAGTCCGAAAAAGAGTTTTGGCAGAGTCGGATCCGGATGCTGTGTGGAAAAGCAAACTAAAAGTGGGGGATGTTGTAAAACTGCCGGATTTGGATAACAAAGATGTCGAGTGTGCCGAAAAGATTGTTGGGTTGATTCCCGACGGAGCTTCCGTCACCGGACCGGATTACCTGGGAGCTCATTTATCTTTAAGAGAAACTTACGCGATATTTCCGGCGCTCTACACAAGTGCGGATTATGTGATAGTCGATGTTTTCTCCCGCAAAATTCTAACTATATTAGATGTTGAGACAAGTCTGGTGCGTGACGTCACCGCCGACATTATTAAAAGCAAAGATTATGAACTGCTGACCGGGTGCGGAAACTTGTTTGTTTTCAAAAAAGTGGGGGTGCATGAAAAAACCGACTTATTACCAATGCAAGAAAAATTTAGCTACACCGCAAAATACGCGTACGACATATTATTCGGAACCGAAATTGCCGATTTTGATTATCCTAAAGAAGCAACAAGAGGTGTAGCAGAAAATTTCAGACTCGTGTTTTTCAAAAGAGAAAGCGATTCTCTGAACGGATTTGTTATGTACATGACCTTTATGAATGACAAGACCGGAAAGTTATATGAAATAGCCAATCTTCCCTCTTTCTCCCTTATACAACCGGCCGATTGGGATTCAGACCGCTATTATGTCGAGGACCTGAACGTTAATTTCCCGTCCTTTTTGGAACCCGGTGACTACAGAGTTTTCGTGGGTATGTCCAATAAAGTGAAGACCCGAAATTTATACTTAGGGAATATACTTATTAAATAGAAATATGAAGGAACTCGGAAAATGGCAAATAATTAGCTTTGCATCCAGATCTATGGCCATGCTTTTGGGACTGGTACAGACGTTCGTAATAATCCGGGTACTAAGTGTGGGGGAGTGGGGAGTTATACAACTGGCAATATCAATAGGAGGCGCCTTGGGTATTTACCAGCACCTCGGACTTGCTTCGGCCAGTACGCGGGAAATTTCCTCGGCGGAAGATGATAAAGAAGTTTTCAAAATATTCATAACTTCGGCAGTGATACGTTACGCCATCACAATTCCTATTGCTATCGGGCTATTTTTTGCGGCGAGATACGTTGCGGTCGACATCTATAAAAACGAAATTCTCGTCCTTCCTATTAAAATATATGCCCTGACTTTAATTTTTCAGGGGGTTCAAAGCATTTTGAATTCGGTGATTTCCGGAACGAAAAGATTTAAACAGCTTTTTCTATATCAGATTGCTATTGCCGCAGCTAGCGTGGTTATTTTTATACCGCTGGTTTTAACATACAGGGTTAACGGTTACTTCTACGCGTTCTTCATGTTTAACGCACTAAGTTCTGTCGTATTATCCTATATCGCTTTCAAACCCTTAAGAGGAAGTATGAAGTGGCCGAGCAACGCAGACTTCAGGCGGCTGTTCAAAGAAATATTTTCTATTAGTATGGCTATCTATCTTGTGAAGATTATCTACACCAACTGGGAAAAGTTCGGAAGCAATGCACTGGGACTCTTCAACTCTCCTGAGGTAGTGGCCATTTTTGCATTCGCACTTTTGTACGCGAAAAAGTTAATGAGTATTTCGGACGCCGTGACCGACGTAAATCTCCCGGTCCTTTCAGAAAAATATGTTAAAGACTTTGCCGACTTCAAAAAACTTTTCACCAGGAATTTCGACAAGATATTCATCAGTGTTATAGCGGCAGCAGCTTTCGCCTCATACTGGGCACCGGAAATAGTTAGTTTGGTGGTGGGAGGAGATAAATATGACAAGTCCTATACTCTTATTCCGCCGGTTATTTTCGCCTTCATTCTTTACTCCTTTATAAATATTGTGAAATCCAGCGTCCTTATTCCTGCAAAAATGGTCAAGCATATGATCATAAGTTTCGTACTTCTTTTAGCGGGAACGGCCGCGTTCTTTTTCGCAAGTTACCACGCACTCGGAGCACTTCCCGGGATGGCCTGGGGAATGGCTTTCGGCGCTACGGCGTCCTTTATATATATAAATATCGCAATAAGTAAAAAATTAAAGTTCAGTTTTTTCAATATCGATCACCTCGCGATTTTAGGACAGGCATTCGCAATCTCAATGGTTTCGTTTTTACCGCTCTATATTAAAATACCGTTTTTCGTGGTCGTATTCGGGATGCTTATCTGGGCATTTTTCATTCCGGGCTATCTGACCAAAAGTGAAGTTATCAGCGGTGTAAATTACGCGAAGAAATTTGTCAGGGCTTTAAAGAAATAATATGAAAGTATTGGAACGCCTGGCGGCTCTTTTTAAAAACAGGTCTGTAGCTCTCGTTTTTTTTATTATCGTATTCGGTCTGACTCGTTTCATTATGTTGGGTCCCGATGAGATAAATCCCGACGGAGTTAATTGGCATTACAGGTCTCAGCAATTTATTGTTGGGTTAAAATCAGGAGACTTTGAACGCACTTATCAGCACTACCATCCGGGCGTGACCTTAATGTGGCTTACCGGTGTGCCCATAGAAATATATAAACAGATTACCGGTGTAACCACTTACGATCAGTACAATTTTATAGCCTTCAATACCGTAGCCAAATATTCGGTAGTGTTAGCGCAGCTGGTTCTGACCTTTATTCTTTTGTACTACCTTTCCAAAGTCGTGGGGTTCAAAATTGCCTACTTTTCGGTATTTTTGTTCTCTCTCGAGCCTTTTTTTATGGGAAATTCGCGCCTTTACCACATGGACGTCTTATTGGCCTTGTTTGTACTTATAGGTTTGTTGATTAGCTGGTTGAACCTGAAAAGTTTTAGTTACAAGCAGTCGATATTAGCCGGCGTTTTTCTATCGCTTTCGTTTTTAACTAAAAGCATTGGAATAGGGGCACTCTTTTTTGTTCTTCTTTTTTCTACTGCTTATTTTGCAAATAAAAAAGATTTAAAGGGGCTCCTAAACTATTTTTTCACAATACTCGGCTCATTTATCGTAACAACCTTCGTACTCTTTCCCGCGTTGTGGGTAAGACCGGTTTACTACCTGTCCGAAATTTTTGCCGAGTCCGAAAGAGTAGGTATAAGAAAAGGACACGAGCAAATAGTGTTCGGAGAAACAACTCAGGACGCCGGATTATTATTTTATCCATTAGTGTTACTTATTAAATCGACGCCGTTTCTTATTGCGGGTTTGATTCTTTGTCTCATGAGATGTGTAAACTCTTTTTCCAACGTGTTGAAAAATATTAAGGCTAAATATCACAATCCGTATATTTATCTCGCTTTGTTCTATCTCGGATATTTTTTTATCATGTTCTATCCTTCTAAAAAACTCGACAGGTACATGCTTCCCCTCTATCCATTTTTAACCCTATTAGCATCGTACGGAATCATAAGATTTTACTCATTCCTGAAAACCCCAAAATCAAAAAAGGTTTTTATGAGCGTCGCCCTTTTCATGTTTACACTTTTTTACATCGTGCCTGCCATCACGGACTTTCCTTATTACTTTACTTACACGAGCCCTTTGTTCGGTACGGCTAACTCGGCCAACACTATTATTGCCCAAAAGCCTTTCGGCATAGCAGTTCCCGCCCTTAAAGACTACATAATCAATAGGTACGGCAACGAGCCGGAACTTGGTTTTATAGACACAAAACCCATGAAAGCCATCTACTCAAACTCTAAGGTTGCAGATATAAGGGTCAACGGGGTAAGCGATTACGAACTCCTGGTATTAGGAATAAACGAGGAAATTCCGGAAAAAGTTCTGGAAAGCGGTACAAGGTTCAGAAAAGATTCTTCACTTTACGTTAATGGATTGGAATATTGGAGAATATATGTCAAGGAAGACAAGTAGTCTCATCTACCTGATAATATTTCTTGCCCTAATATTAAGACTGGCAGGAATAAGTCACGGCTTTCCTTTTATTTTTCACCCGGACGAATCTACAATTGTTCAATCGGCTCTTGGAGTAAGGTTTGAACCGAATCCCGGGCATTTCGATTGGCCCCACTTTTTTATTTACGCTAACTATTTTGTTTTTCTGGCATTCGCTAAGATCCGAGAACTTGCCATCGATTACAATTTTCAGAATTTTATGATTAAGATATTTCCGTTAATGTGGGATGACACCGTCGTTTTCTATTTTATTACGCGCGTTTTTGCAGCAGTACTTGGGGCGCTAACTGTCATTCCGATATACAAAACAGGAAAGGTTCTGTTCGGCGAAAAGGTGGGTCTGCTCTCGGCCCTGGCTTTTGCCGTGATTCCATTTCATGTCTGGCACTCGCACTATTCGCTGCCCGATGCGCCGATGCTTTTTTTCCTGTCCTGGGGAATTTACTTTGCCGCGCGTATTATCACTCAGGGATACCCCATAGACTACATGTTGTCAGGGCTGTTTATAGGAATAGCAGCCTCGAACAAATATAATGGGGGTCTGGGAGCCGTTACAGTGCCTCTGGCCGCGTTTTTACGCTGGGTATTGGTGAAAATGCGGTTATCGGAAACAAGGGGGGATTTTCCCTATTTTAAGACAATTTTGAACCTCTTTTTATCCGGGATTTTTGCCTTTTTGGGGTTTTTATTGGGTACCCCGTACGCGGCGCTGGATTATGAAACTTTCAGCCGGAAAGACACTGCAGTGGGAGCGTTTTGGCAGTTTGCCAATGTCGGGTCCGTGGATTTTGCTCAGCACGTAAATAAGTTTTTCACCGATATGAGTTTTAAAATAGCGGACGATCTGGGTTATACGATTCTAGCTGCTCTATTTTTAACATCAGGTATTGTACTAATAAGATTTTTGAAAGGGACATTCTCGAGATTTGACGTTTCACTCATGTTTTTAATAATTCCGGCGTACGCGCTTATCTACTATATTTCCGGATTTGAAAAAAGCCGCTCACAATACTATTTCGTCATGTATCCGTTCGTCTCAATAATATTCGGATACTTTTCCGTGTGGGCAATGAACAAAGTGAGTTTGGGAATGAAGCCTCTTTATTTTCCGATAGCGCTTTTACTATTTTTACCGCCGTTCTATTTTTCGGTTTTTAACGCTGTAAGATTTTTGAGAAACGACACCCGTCTTGACCTGAAAAAATTCTTAGAAACGGAAGTTCCTTTAGGCACGAGAGTAGTTTACGGAAGTTCGGACGCGGAGTCGGTTTCAAAGTACGTGTTTAATAACGCGACAAAGGATCCAACAAAATTACCGAAAGGAACGAGGTATTATTACATAGAATTAAACAAAGGTGTTTCCTCGGGCCGGGCTATTTTTGAAGTTTCAAATAAGGGCAGGATAGGCCCGTATATCACTGTCGAGGAGATGATCCGTTGATGCTGAAAATTATAAAAAAATACATATTTGAAATACTTTTTGTCCTTTTATTTATTGTGTCGCGGTTGCCCGATTTGGGCCACGATACATTCAACACCGACGTATGGAAATGGAAGGCGCGGAGTTACGATTTTGGAACCGGCGTTTTCACCTGGGATTTGGAGAAGACAATTCAAAAATATCACCCGGGTGTTACTTTGATGTGGCTCGGTACTGCTGCAATCAAAGTATATAACTTTTATGCCGAGAGTAATCCCGCCGAAAATAGTATTGAGATGATTTTTCAGCTTCATTTTGTGCAGAAACTTTTTGTTGTAATAGCGATTGGCGTTACGTTAGGACTATCGTTTTTTGTGCTCAGAAAATTGTTTGGGACAAGAAAAGCTTTACTTGTTGCCGCACTACTTTCATTGGAACCGTTCTACATTGCTTTGACACGTGAGTTTCATTTGGAAGGTTTGATGTCGACCTTCATGTTAGCCTCGTTCTTGTGGCTCTACTATTACACGCTCGAACCCGGTAATAAGAAACGCCTTGTTGTTTCTGCCGTGTTTGCGGGTCTGGCCTTTTTAACCAAGACTTCGGCACTGTTTATGTTTCCTTACGCGGGACTAGTCTTATTGATAGAGGCGCGTAAAAACATCGTGTCTGCTTTACCCAAAATCGGACTGTGGCTACTGGTGTTTCTGGGCGTATTTATGGCCGGATGGCCCGCTATGTGGGCATTTCCGGGGCAGGCACTTGCAGCGTTGTACCGTGGGGTTTCGGAGATAGGAATAGAAAGGGAGCATATTCAGTTCTACTTCGGAAAATTGGTCGAAGACCCGGGCTTTTTTTACTACTTTGTTGTTTTGGGCCTAAGGTCATCGTACCTGTTAATTTTGGGCTTAATCGGAACCGCAGTCTTCTGGAAAAAAATATTTAGTGAGGGACACCGCAAATTTTTATGCTACACCCTGCTTTTCGTAGTGTTTTATTTTGCTCAGTTAATAATCCCGACAAAAAAACTGGATAGGTACATTTTGCCGAACATTATGATGTTGTCTTTAATCACGTCTTTATTTTGGATTTGGCTGTTGGAAAAAATCAAGGGTAGAAGTTTTCTCAAATTTATTCCTTTGATAGTCGTTGCTGCCATACCGGTACTGTATCTTCATCCTGATTACATGTCGTATTACAACCAGATGTTCGGCGGCCTTAAAAGAGGAATAAATGTATTGGAACCTAAATGGCTAATCGGGGAGAGAGAAGTGCTCAGTTATTTCAAAAATAAAATGATTGTGGACGGGACGGTTCCTGTTTACGGAGACACCTCACTGGAAAAAATTATGAACGGAACTGATTACCAGAAAACACTCACCGTCGCGTTTCAGGAAAAATATTATACCCAGATACACCCGTTTTTCCGCGAAATAGGAGGATTTGCCGTTATCGAGGATTTATCACCTTTTGCCGTGAAAACAAGGTATTTTGTATATCCTGTTTGGGACGATATCTCGGTGGAAGAGAAAAGATTTGGTCTCAGATATGTGGATAGTATTTTTGTGCGCGGGGTTGAAGTTTATAAAGTCTACGAGAGAACTTCTTTATGATCGGTGCGTTTATACAAAAAGTGAAGAGTAACAGATATTTAATGGGAACTGTGTACATAGGATCGGGCAGTGTTTTTGCAGCGGTTTTTTCGTATCTTGTCCAGTTTGTTTTAGGAAGAACTCTTCCTGTAGCAGACTTTGGAACGTTTAATGTTTTAATATCACTTTCCTATCTGGTTGGCGTTCCGGCGGGGGTGTTCGGCGTGTCGCTGGTAAAATATGTTTCGGAACTTTCTTCGAGGCAGGATTCTAAAAAACTTACGGCACTATACTGGAAATTACTTTTGCTGTCCCTTCTAGTCGGAGCGGGAATTTCCCTGGCAGTTTATATATTAAGATTCCGTATTTCAGAGCAGCTGCAGATTAGCGATACGGGAATTATTGCACTATTCGGCACTTTAATGGGATTAACTTTTGTAGGTGCAATTCCTCCTGCATATCTTCAGGGATTATTGAGATACCGTGCTTACGCGTTTTATCACGTAGTAGCAAGTGTGTACCGCTTTGCCTTTTCAGCAATTGCTATTTTTTTGGGATTTAAGCTGGCCGGAGCATTCGGAGGAATGTTCGTTGCCGGTGTGCTGGCGATGATTACCGGGTTTTTTATATTACGCAAAAACCTCACCGTTTTTGAAAATATTAGCCTGGTGCAGGATTACAAAAGATTGGCTGCGTTTAGCTTGCCGGTAATGTTTGTGAATTTTGGACTCATGTTTTTAAATAATATCGACCTAATCCTTGTGAAGAAATATTTTGATCCTGAGATGGCAGGGTATTACGCAGGAACTGTAACCTTGGGAAAGATTTTTTTATTCGGCGCAGGTGCTGTAACTACCGTGATGTTTCCTACAATCTCTTCTTTGGCTGTGCGCGGTTTAAATTACGGCCGGGCGTTTTTTAAATTTTTATCTTTACAATTATTATTGGTTGCAGGAGGACTCGTAGCCTTTTCCGTTTTTCCCTCTTTTCTTACCAGATTATTTTTCGGAGTTAGGTTTATGAATTCGGTAGAGTACCTTCCCATGTTCTCTCTTTTCATCGGACTTTATATAGTCATAAACTTTCTCATTCTTTTCTTTTTGGCCGTCAGCAGAACCTCCGTGTTTTTGTTGTTACTACCGGGTCTAGCAGTTCAGTACTTTCTAATAACCTCAAATCACTCAACCTTGTATGACATAATCAGGGCGGACATATATGCTGGTATAATCAGCTTAGTACTTCTTACTGTATTCTTTATAGTAGGTAACAATGGAAAAAGAGCAAACGAAATCTGAAAAACTTGTTTCAATAATTGTCCCTGCCTATAAACAAGAAAAAACAATCAAACAAGATCTTGAAAATATTCTGGACACGTTGCTTCAGACAAGATGGGATTTTGAAATAATTGTTGTCGTCGACGGTTTGCTCGATAAAACATATGACATTGCGAAATCTCTGGAAAATAAAAAACTAAAAGTATTCGGGTATGAGACAAACAAAGGCAAGGGCTACGCAATAAGATACGGAATGGCAAGAGCCGAAGGTGACTATGTTTCTTTCATCGACGCGGGAATGGATATAAATCCAAACGGGATTTCAATGTTGTTGGAGCACATGGAGTGGTACGGAGCGGACATTATTGTCGGGAGCAAGAAGCACCCGGTGTCTAAGGTTAATTATCCTTTTGTGAGGAAGATTTATAGCTGGGGGTACCACACCTTGGTAAGAATGCTTTTCGGGCTTAAATTAGGAGACACACAAACAGGACTAAAAGTGATGAAAAGAGAAGTTCTTGTTAAAGTTTTACCCAGATTAGCTATTAAAAAATTTGCATTTGATATCGAGCTGCTGACAGTTGCTAATTATCTTGGTTTCAAAAAAATATATGAAGCTCCCGTTTATGTAACCGTTGAGTTTGGCAAGTCTATGTTTTCTCCTAAGTTTCTTTTTGATAAACACATAAGAAATATGGTTATGGACACCTTAGCTGTTTTTTACAGATTAAAGATATTAAAATATTACGACGACTCCAGTAAGCGGAAATGGATCTACGATGAAGAACTTCAAATGAGGGTAAACACCGGAGAACTAAATAATGACTAAGTTCAGCATTATTATTCCCGTCAGAAAAATAAATGAGTTCTTGAAGGAAAATATAACACACCTTAAAGAGCTAACTTATCAAAATTTTGAAGTGATAATTATTACCGACGAGGAAGAAAAGTTTGATTTTCAGGACACCAGATTTATTTTGATACATTCGGGTCCCATAGGTCCGGGAGAAAAAAGAAATTACGGAGCCGCTAAATCTACCGGAGATATTCTCGCCTTTTTGGACGACGACGCTTATCCGGAAAGAGACTGGTTGGACAGGGCAGTTGAAATTTTTGAAAACACCGAAGTGTATGCACTGGGCGGACCTGCAGTTACCCCCAAAGATGCGGGTTTACTGGAAAAGATGTCCGGAAGAGTGCTGGAGTCTTGGATGTCGGGTGCGGGAACAGTTTTCAGGCATAAACCCGGAAAAAGTATGGAAATATCTGACTACCCCACCGTTAACCTGTTTGTACGGAAGGCATCTTTTGAAAGGGCAGGGGGGTTCCCTATAGAATTTTGGCCCGGAGAAGACACCAAACTATGCCTGGAACTCGTAAAATCACACGGAAGGAAGTTTAATTACGACCCGTCCCCTGTCGTCTACCATCACCGAAGGAAGCTGTTTATCCCTTATCTAAAGCAAATATCGAGATACGGACGTCACAGGGGACAATTTGCACGTATTTACCCCGAAACTTCGCGTTTACCTATTTTTTTTGTACCTTCAATATTTCTGGTGAGCCTAATCTTCGGTCCTATTTTTGCGTCAGCCTTTCCGTTTTTATGGAACTTATATTTCGGCGGATTAGCTTTATACTTATTATTCTTGATCTCTGAAGGTTACAGAGCTTATAAAAAAGACAAAACAATTCTTGGGGCAGCTTACGTTGTGGTAGGAATTTTCCTCACACATATTGTTTACGGCGGCAACTTCATTATAGGATTTCCTCACAAACCAAAATTGAAACTTAGACGTGTTGATAAAACTACGGGAAATTATTTAGGAGGTTGATATGAAAGAAGTAGTTACATATAAAAATCCAAACTCGAAAGTAATTATTAAAGTTATAAATGAGCTGTGCATAAGTGCGGCGACCTGCATAATTCACGCGCCCGAAACTTTTGACCTCGACTCCGATGGAATTGTGTACGCGAAAGAAGGTACGTGGGATGAAGCTGAAAAAATTATAAAAGGGGCGAAGTCCTGTCCCACTACTGCGATAATTGTTGAAGATCTGGAAGGCAACGTACTCTATCCTGAGAAGAAATAATTTACCTCAACTTTGAGATTGGGCGTCCCTTTATATATACTAAACAGGTGAAAATTCTTATCGGGTATCCTCCAATAGACCAGTACAAAGGAGTTCCTTTATTATCCCAGAACAGGCAGTTTCAGTATTTCAACGCTCCCACATACATTTACCCCATGGTTCCGGCGTACGCGGCCTCTCTGGCCAAAGAACGCGGATACGACGTGGTCTGGAGTGACGGTATAGCCGAGAAGAAAACTTACACGGAATGGCTGTCAGAGCTGGAAAAAGAAAAGCCCGATTATCTGATGATGGAGACCAAAGCACCGGTTTTGAAGTTTCACTGGAAAATTATCGACGAACTAAAAGAAAAATTTCCGGAGATGGCGGTGATTTTGGTAGGGGACCACGTTACATGGAACCCCATAGAAACGCTGGATGCCTGTAAGGTCGACTACATAATCACAGGTGGTGATTACGATTTTCTTTTAAGCGACATGGCCGATGCGATAAAGAACAATAGCTACTTACCCGGAGGAATTTACGGAAGAAAAGGAGACCCGAAAGTATCGGTAGATCCTAAGTGGCTAAAACTGCACAAATCCGGAATAACCGGAGAAGAAGCGTACTTCCAGAGCGGTCCTTTGGAGTTACAGCACAACCTCGATGATCTTCCATTTGTTGACCGCGACCTTACGAAATGGAAACTTTACGCGTATGCGAACGGGAATTATAAATACACACCGGCGACCTACATGTATTCAGGCAGAGATTGTTGGTGGAACAGATGTACATTTTGTGTTTGGGATCATACTTTAAATCCCAAAGGATTTTACAGAAGATTTTCTCCTGAAAGACTTTTTGCCGAGGTAAAACATGTCGTCGACAACTACGGAGTAAAAGAAATATTTGATGACGCGGGAACTTTATTCATCGGCCCACCTTTGAAAAAGTTCTGCGAGCTGTTAATTGAGTCCGGGTATAACAAAAAAGTTGTTTTCGGATGTAATATGCGTTTGAACGCACTTACCTCAGAATATTATGACTTAATGGGCAAAGCCAACTTTAGATTTATTTTGTACGGGATGGAGTCGGCGAACCAGGTCACTTTGGATAGGCTGGATAAGGGCTTACTGGTAGAAGAGATTGCAGAAGGTGCCAAAATGGCCAAAAAGGCAGGATTGGAGCCTCATGTTACGGTAATGCTTGGGTATCCGTGGGAAACCGAAGAAATGGCTCAGAACACCATAGATTTGGCGAAAGACTTATTTAAAAAAGGCTATGTAGATACCATGCAGGCAACAATCGTGATTCCTTATCCCGGAACTCCTTTATACAAAGAGTGTTTGGAAAATGATTGGTTGCAGGTCGGTGCGAAGGACTACGAGAAGTTTGATATGAGAGCTCCGGTTATGAAAATACCTTTTTCAAACGAACGGTTGTACGAGTTGACCCAATCTTTGTATTCTTCTTTTTTTACTCCTCAGTATATTTTTAGAAAAATATTGTCTATAAGAAATTGGAGTGACATCAAATTTTTAGGTTATTCTGCGTGGAAGTTAATAGGGCACTTACTGGACTTTGATAAAGAACAAACACGCGTTAATTGGATCTCTCCGAAGTTTTGGGGAAACGCAATCAAGAGTATGTTCGGAAGTGCTGCTGCTAAAAAAGAGTAGAGCACTCATTTAGAAAAAGTGGTGCTCATTTGAGTACAAAAGTAGAGTACGCATTTGAGTACAAAAGTAGAATACGCATTTAGTAAAAAGTAAGCCGCGGGTTTATTTTATTAAACGTCGCGGCTCTGAGCATTTTCACAAGGAGTCGACAATCTTAAATAACCCCTCTTCAGCCAGCGGTATGAAGTTATTTCCGACGGTGACTTTTTCGGTGACTTCCATGTACCTCAGATTCCTTGGCAATGTGCTCATATTTACCAAAAAACCTTGTTCCAGGCGGGTAACTTGAACAACGCAGTTTCGATCAGGTTTAACGTTTATTTGAGAGTTGGGATTTATAAACAATCTGCCACCACTCTTATAAAACGACCCCGGTGAAACGAAAACCCTCCAATTTGTAGGTAGCTCTAATAGAGACATCCTAACACTTGGCCTGTCCGTCATTTTTTCCTCCTTTCCCCTAGTTTGAATATCCGACATCGCTTTTTTCTATCTCAGCCGGACAGAAACTCATGCCTACTATGACCCAGTTATCGAGTACCGGAACCTCAAGGTCGTGAGGTATGGTGCAGCTGGCGATTATCGCTTTCTTGTCCATAACTCTTACCCGCATTGTTTTTCCGGTTGCCGGGTTACATGTCAGGGTCACTTCCGCTTTAACGTTTATGTACAAGCCACCTTTGTAGACCAGCAACGCTTTGGGAGAAGCGAACGCCACAGTATTCCTGGGAAGGTCCTTCAGCTTGTATTTCATGGCTCATCCTTCGTCGACCTGAACTGTTATCCGTGACCTGAGCGTTCTTATGTATTCACGGAACAGGTGCCTGAAGCGGTTCACCATTTGCGGGTCTGTTTCAGACAATGCTTCGATGAAGAACCCCTGCCTGTCCTTAATAATAGTGATTTCCAGACACTCTGTTTTGTATCCTTCAGTTCTGAGTAGTTTAAGAACATGCTCTTTGGCAGTCAGCGCATTATCGCGGGACAAAAAGTGTTTCATGTCACCCCCTTGTTATGTATGGTTCGAACCCTTTGGATAGATATCCGTCGTCCTTTATTACCGGAATATAGTCCCTGGTTAAGAGTTGTTCCGGCGTCACTTCGGCACAAGCAGCATCGTCGATATCGGATGTCGCTGCGTGAAGATACTCTCCGCACCGTTTAACCATAATATTGTGGGTATCAGTTTGGTTTTGGTAACATACTGTGGTTCTGTTTACATAAAACTCACAGTCGCTGCTTTTACAGATTTCTTGTCCGCGGATATAGCCGAACTCGCCGTCTCTCAACAGCCTGATTACACCGTCCATATTTTTCTCTCCTTTTTGTGGATTATCTTTCTTCATGGGATTCTAACAGCATGGTGGGGTATTTTCAAATCATACGGATCCGTGCGGACAAAAAAGGCCCGTTGTATTTTGGTAAAAACAACGGGCTTACGCTCAATTAATAAAATATTACTAGTGAGCCGGGTTAAAGCAGATGGGCTGCCTGTCAGGGCAGGAGTTAACGTGCTTCAGAGCTGCTATAAAGGCGCGGACTTTTTCCGGATAATCACAGTCAAAAGTTATCCGGTTTTTTTCCGCGTCTACGGTGTAGTGCTGACTTTCAAACACGTGCACCTTTTCCCCGACTTTCATTGCTCTGCGCAAATCATCGGGCGAACCAAAATATAAATACATTTCCTCCCTTGCCTTTCTGTGCAGTAAAGTGCCTGAAAAAGGAGATGCATTACTCGATCCGTACGTGACCCTTGAATTCAGTTCCTCCCTTCTTCCTGTCCGGACGTTCAAGTCTGTAAGAGCAACCCGATACTCCCGATAATGCAAGCTCGCCTATCAGGAAATCGGCGTCACAGCCCTCGTGAAAGCTGATAATGAGCTTTTCGGAGCAGTGGTACCAACTCCGGTCGCTCTTGCGCAGTCGTTCCAGTGCTATACAAAATGCCTCTAACGTAAAGAAGAAAAAATCGTACATTCGCCCTCCCTTTCATTCCGATTTTTATGCCTGTAGTATAGCAAAAGCGGGTACGGTAGTACAATGGAAAAATGGAAATGAAGACCGATTACTACTATCTGGATTTTCTCAAATTTTTAGACAAAATAGATTTCAAGAACAAAAATGTTTTAGATATAGGATGCGGCAGCGGAGATACCACTTCGGAGTTGGTAAAACGCGGAGCAAAGGTTTCGGCCTGCGACATCATTGACGGAAGAAAGCCCGGAAACAAAAATTCATTTTCTTTTAACATTACGAAAAAGGACAATTTAAGTTTTCCTGATAACTCCTTTGACATTGTTATAAATTTTGACGTGCTGGAACATGTTGAGGACGACCTAACCTTTGTAAACGAAATGTACCGCGTATTAAAGCCCGGGGGTACAGCCTACGTCTTTACGCCCAATTTATTCAGGATAGGAAGATGGCTGCGGACTTTGGCTACCGGAAAATTTCCGGAGTTTCCCATGTTACTTGGAAAAGATGAACTTCTCGGTGACTGTATTCATTTAAGGGAGTACACAAAGCGGTCTATCGAAACGCTTTTTAGTAAATCCGGATTTTCCAAAGCTCAGGTAAAAGGTTTTTGGTTAGGTCTTTACCATCCGGTGACGGTTAAATACAGAATTGCCCAACCGCCCCACTTTATTTCCTTTTTAAGCCAAACTCTTGTGGCAAAGGCTGAAAAGCCCACCGTTGTAGTACAATAAAAAAATGGAAATCAAGTCTGAAGAAACGTCCGGAACCCCCACAATATCCATATTAATACCGACTCTAAATGCATCTTCAGTTTTAAAAAACTGTCTGGAATCAGTGAAAATGCAAAACTATCCCAAAGAAAAAATTGAAATTATTGTAGCTGACGGTGGCTCTACAGACGGAACGTTAGAAATTGCAAAAAAGTATGAGGCAGTTGTTGTTGAGAATAAATTAAAAACGGGAGAGGCCGGAAAGGCCGTTGCTCTAAGTGTTGCGCACGGAGAATTTGTTGCGCTTATTGACTCGGATAATATTTTGCCCGATAGTGGTTGGTTGTGGCAGATGGTGGGACCTTTGTTGAAACATACTGAAGCTGCGGGCAGCGAACCCTGGAAATATGTTTGGAGAAAAGAAGACGGATTTATAGACAGATACTGCGCTCTAATCGGAATGAACGATCCGCTTGTGATGTTTTTGGGTAATTACGACAGAGTTAATTTGTTAACCGGTAAATGGACCGGGGTTGAACACGATGAGAAAGATTTCGGAGATTATTTGTTGCTGGGTTTGGACAAAAGAGGAGTACCTACAATCGGCGCAAACGGAACTGTGTTCAGAACAGAATTTTTAAAAAGCAGGGTTAAAGGCGATTACTTGTTCGACATAGATATATTGGCTAAGGAAATTAAGGAAAAAGGTTCCGTGAAGTTTATTAAAGTTAAAAATGGAATTATCCATACTTTTTGCGGAAGTGACGTGGGAAAGTTTGCGAGAAAACAGAGAAGGCGTGTGAAAGACTATCTGTTTCATTTGAAAAGTCGCGACAGGGAGTTCGGATGGGGCGATTTGGATTTGGGTGGAAAGAAGCCGTGGGGGATGGTGAAGTTTGTGGTGTTTACTGTTTTGATTGTGCCGGTGGTGGTGCAGAGTTTTGCCGGGTTTTTAAAAAAGAATGATGTTGCGTGGTTTTTTCATCCTGTAGCTTGTTGGATTACGTTGTGGGTGTATGGGTGGGGCAGGGTCGTTGGAGGACTTTTTAATGCAGCGGAGTTGAGTAGGGATGGATGGGGGCAGTAATGATTTCTTTTTCCGGTGGTAAAATAAACCGGACACTATTATGACAGACAAAGCACCGTTAATTTCTGTAATAATGCCCGCTTATAATGCTGAAAAGTATATCGGTGAGGCGATTGATAGTATTTTGAATCAAACTCTAAAAGATTTTGAATTGATCATAGTAAACGATGCCTCAACGGACTCCACAGGCAACATAATAAAATCTTATGCAGAAAAAGATAGCAGGATTGTAGTCTTAGTTAACGAAAATAACTTAAATATCGCCGGCTCTTTGAATAGAGGAATATCTGTTGCGAAAGGTACGTTTATAGCGCGTATGGATGCTGACGACATTGCTCTCCCGGAAAGGCTGGAAATGCAGGCCAAAGTTATGAGCGAAAATCCTCAAGTGGCGGTTGTTGGAAATGACATTCAACTTATTAATGAGAGCGGCGTTGTTATTGGCTATAGGCACTACCCCACAGATTCAAAATCACTAAAAAGAGTAATTTTTAGATACAGCCCGTTTGCTCACCCGACAGTATTGATTAGAGCAGCGTGTATAAAAGAGGTTGGGGACTATGACAAGACTAAATCGCCTTCTGAAGATGTAGACATGTGGTTTAGATTAGGGATGAAATATGATTTTAAGTCCATACCTAAGGGATTATTGAAATATAGAGTTTTTTTGAATTCTACGAGCAACAAAAGTTTAAGGAGGGTAGAGCTGCTTACTTTTAAGATGCGGCTGAACGCGGTAGCTAAGTTGGGCTACAGTGTAGGTCCGGTTGATGTTGTTTATAATATTTTACAGTTTTTATCTATGCACCTGATGAATTCTTCAACTAGAGTTAGATTGTTCAATTTTCTGAGAAACCGTAAAATTATATAGGTTTTTGGATGTGTTAATTTTGTTTATTGCACTAATAGGTAACTTTTTGGTATGGCAAAAAATATATTAATAGTAGCTCATAAGTTTTTGACACAACCAGACGACGACTTAGTAATTTACTTAAACAGGGAAAAGTTTGATAACGTGATGCACATCATTCACGATTTTTCTGATGCTCCCACAAGGACAAGTTCTTGTAGGTGGTATAAATTAGGAGTTTTATACCAGGAGTACAGCTCTCGTGATTACAGCAAGTTTCCGGAATTTTTCTTATACGTTAAAGAATTTATATTTACAGCTTATTGGGTGATTAAATCTAAAACTAGTTGGACAGTTTCAATATCTATGGATGGCTTGTGCAATATTTTTTGTCTATTTTTTAGACTGTTACATAAAGTAGACCGAACCGTCTACTGGGCCGTAGATTTTGTGCCTAAAAGCAGATTCAAAAGTATCTTTAAAAATTATTTCTATCATTTTGTAAATAAAATAGGCTACAAAAATGCCGATGAAATGTGGGATTTGTCGCCAAGAATGGCTCAGGCGCGAGAAGCGTATCTAGGTATTCATGAAAGCGAGTACAAGAGCCATAAAGTAGTACCGTATGGGGTTTGGGCTGAGAGGATTACAAGGTTCAACTACGGTGATTGTGAAAAATACACGTTAGTGTTCATGGGGCATCTACTTGAAAAGCAAGGTGTTCAGTATGTGATTAGCATGATTTCGAAACTGCGTAATGCTATCCCAAATTTTAATTTTAAGATAATAGGAGATGGTAGTTACAAGCAAGAGCTTGTCAATCTGGCTAAGAAATTAAATGTGTTTGAGTATTGCACTTTCACAGGGAAGATAGAGAACGACGTTGACCTTGAGAATGAAATCGCAAAATCGTGTGTCGCCATAGCTCCTTATATTAGAGAGCTCGATACTTGGACTTATTATGCAGATCCAGGGAAGCTAAAGAAGTATATTGCCTGCGGTGTACCGGTGCTAGTAACGGATGTACCTTGGAATGCCCAAATTATCTCTGAACGAAGGTGCGGTGTAATTATAAATTACAAAGATTTTGTGAAGGAGCTACTTTTTCTTATGAGTGCCGCAATAAACTCGGATTATAGAAATAACTGTGTTGAATTCTCAAAGTCATTTGACTACAACACAATTTTTGCGGAACTGAACTTATGACGATATCTGACTTAACTAAAATAATCGATTTCTCTAAAACAGTGCTTGGAAAAGACGGAATATACCACTTATTAAATGTTGATAACGTTGATGACATGAAAAGTAGAGACTCGGTGAAAGTATGGGGCAGTATTTATAACTATTCATTTTCCGACTTAACTAATAGTCTTAAAGAATTTGAAGAAGAAAAACTCCAATCGCACATGTTTTACCTTGATCAAGCATATAAGTTTTCTGCTGACACTGTGTATTTGGAGATAGGCTGCGGTCCGTCATTTGTAGGTAATCACATAGTTAGCAAGTATAAATGCAGCTTTGTAGGTATAGATATAAATTACCCAATGTTACAGGTCCTTAAGGAATACTTTGATTCAAATGGTGTAAAAAACTATATTCTTATACACGGTGATATCCGCAGCATACCATTATTAAGCAACACAGTGGATTTCATATACGGGGGAGGAGTTATAGAACACCTACCCGACACAGGTGAGGTTGTCCGGGAATCTTATAGGATTCTAAAGCGTGGTGGAGTATCTTTAAATACTGTTCCGGCTTTCACATTCTGGTGGATTCTAAATTCTTTCAGAAACATACCGTCTTTACCAATTCTTAAGAAGATATTTGAGTATGTTCATTTGAAGTTGCTTAAAAGTGTTGTTTTGAATAAGTTTTTTGGTTACGAGCTGAGTTTTACACCAAAATTCTTAAGAAATCTGCACGCAAACTCTGGGTTTTCAGAAATTAAAGTGACTCCGTTTGTCATCCCCCCGACGAGTAAAAAACTTAAGAATAAAATTTTGCGTAGAATATACATGTATTTACAACGTAACAAATATACCACCGCTCTTTACTTGGTTTCCGGGGTTAAAAAATAGTGCCGATAAAAAATATTCTAATATACAAGTCTAACGACAAACGACTTAAAAATAACGGTTTGTTTAATGTAACAATTGATCCCAATTTATCGTGTTTTGCCAAGCTAAGAGAGTACTTAATAAAAGAAGGAGTATCGCTAAGTACGCTTGACGTTGGTACCGCAAAAAATACCGATTTGATAGTTATTCATGACATTCCCTATACAGAGCCAATGCTTTTCATAAAATTAATATTTTCTAAAGTGAAAAAAATTCTCTATCTATATGAGCCTCCAATTATTAACCCATTTAACTACTTCAAAATATTCCACCGTTTTTTTGATGCGGTTTTTACATGGGATGATTCACTCGTAGACAACAGGAGATATTTCAAGTTTTACACCCAGCAAGCCGATTTGGTCGAGCAAATAGAAGAACATGCGTTTTCCGATAAAAAGTTTTTGTGTGTTATCAACGGAAACAAACTTCCTTTCTTGCCTTTTACCTTATTATCTACTATGGGAAAAGAAATATATTCTGAAAGAATTCGTGCAATAGATTATTTTGAAAAAAACCTTTTAAATCTTTTTGAACTTTGGGGTAAAGGATGGAACAAAGTAAAGAAATATTCGCTAAAAGAGTCTATTTTTGGTTTTAAGATATACAAGTGTTACAGGGGAGAAGTGCATGATAAGCTCGATTTGTTATCAAAATTTAAGTTTTGTCTGTGCTTTGAAAATTCGACGGATTTGGATGGCTACATCAGTGAGAAGATATTCGATTGCCTCAAGGCACGTTGTGTTCCAATATATTATGGTGCTACTAACGTAGAGAATTTTATTCCGTCCACCTGCTTCATTGATTATCGGAAATTTAAAAGCCTAGAAGGCTTGATCAGTTTTTTAAATTCAATTGACGAGGAAACTTATAATAAGTATTTAGACAGCATTGATAGGCTGTTAGACAATCAAAATTTTCTTAGCAACTGGTTTGAAGATGGGTGGGTGCGCGCTACTTGCAGACAGTTCAAGGAGGTACACGAGCGTGAAAAGTTTTAAAAACCCCACCTGTTTCTTATGCGGAAACGAATCGGATTTTTCTCAATTATTTCCTAAATTTTGCAGCACCCACAATTATTTGTGTAACAAATGCGGTCTTGTTTTCATACCAAGAGGTAATAACTATTTAGAGAACTACTATATGAAAGACGGGTACTTCAAGAAATCTCCAAACCTTTCTGCAAGAAGTAGATTTGTTAGCAGGTCGATGTTTCGCAGTCTTGGAAGAGCGCATATTAATAAGATACTTTCCAAACTTAATATCGACATTTTCGGCAAGAGAGTTATAGATATTGGATGTGGGTATGGTGAAAATTTATACGTATTGAGAGAGCTTTATAAGTGTGACGTATACGGACTGGAACCTTCAAAAGAGGCATCGTCACTTGGAAAAAAGATGTTCGGTATTGATATTATCAATACTAGCCTGGAAGCGTTTAGTGACAGGGGTGTTAAATATGATGTTATTATTTGTAGCCACGTATTAGAACATGTGGCGGACCCGGTAGTTTTTATTAATAAGGCGATTAAATTATTAGGCGAGAACGGCCTTTTTTATATTGAGGTTCCTAACATACTTAAACCATCCGGAGGGTTCAGTCTTACTAATTTCTTGTATTACGAACATTTGCAAAATTTTTCGGCACATACTTTAAAACTGTTGATTGAAAAGTGTGGCTGCAGTGTAGTGGCGTACTCAGACTCAGACTTTCTATGCTTTGTGGTATCTAAGGATCCCCGTAGACAGAATAACGCTGTTAGCATTTCCGTAATAAAGCCGGAAGAAGTGCTTTCTTTTCTTAACAGGTACAAGCAGGACTATTCGATTTTAAATAGCATTGGGGTGTTCCTTAAGAAGATCTTGTATTTAATAAAGCTGTTGTTTTCTAAGTTCGTGCTCGACGTCTTTTCAAAAAAATAATTACAACAGCTAACTGGTTACGTAATCAGGATAATTTTGTCTAGCTGACAATATAGCCATATTTGTTTGCTATTAGGTTATACTTTGCGTATTCTATTATTTGGGCGTACCAAAAAAATATATATGAACTTTTTTGCACCAAATCTATTCGAATTGAGCACAAAATCTGGGCGAATTAACGGTTTTTATTTTTTCGATGTCGATAAAGATAGCATCGCTAATTACGACGACGTTGCTCGTAATACGCATTCAATGCAAAGTAAGTATACCTACGAGGTCTCTAATAAAATTATTATTCCTAATAGTTTTAAAATAAAATACAGATGGTTTCTTGTAGACAATTGTTGCGTCTACTATTTTAGGAAATTTTTAGGCATACCTCTCAAACTTCAATATAACTATAAAACCAGAAAAATGTTAGTAAACTTTTTCTACCATTTACTGATTAGATTTGAAATTGGTAATATTTGGCCTACAGGAAAAATACTATCAAATTTTATTACGTACGATTTGCAAAAGCAGGGTTTTGGCATTTTTCATGGAATTTCATTCAAAGTAAATAATAAGACCTTTTGCATATTTGCACCCGGCGGTAATTTTAAAACGCCCTTGTTAAATAGTGTCTTAAAATACGGAGGTTTTTACATATCAGGAGACAAGGTAGTAATAAGGAGTTGTACCTCATTTTTTGTGCCTCCTTTTAACAACGATGTAAAGTTGCCTTTTAAGCCAGAAACGGAAAGTCGTATTGACCATGTCATCTTTGCTACATTGGGAGATTGTTATCTGGAGACAAAAAATTTACAGGAAGATGAAATAAATAATTACCTGAATTTATACAATGTTTTAAATTTTTTAGGAAACGGCTGGGCACTAAATGCGCTCCAGCTACTAGAAAACTCTAATTCTGTGTCTGATTGGTACAGCAGTCTTAATCTAAATAAAGTAGGTAGTTTTGGAAAAGTTCAGTTTACGCATGTTGATCAGCTCCTAAGGTATGTAAATAATTTAGCAGGAGTCACTTATGAATAATAGTTCTATAAAGAAATTTTATAATGAGCTTGGAGGGGAATACTCAAAAGGCTGGGTTAACCCTGGAATGAAGGTTATCAGCAACTTCGAGGAAACGTTTGTAAGAAAAACGTTAGAGGGAGTTGTTGAAGAGATGCATCCTAACAAGGTGTGTGTGTTAGATATTGGTGTGGGTTCGGGAAGAATTTCGAAAAACTTAATTTCTTTTGATTCCGTTAGTTATTATGGAGTCGACATAGCGGACACTATGGTGTCGGTAGTAAAAGAAAGTCTCACGGGATACCCCGGCTTTAGAGAAGTTAAAACCAACGATATCTCGAAGGGTATAGAATATGAGGCAGATAAATTTGATTTTATAAGCTGCATAAGAGTGCTTAAGTATAATAGCAATTGGAAATGGATACTGGGGGATATATACAGAGTGTTAAGCAAAGACGGTACGTTAGTATTTACCCTTCCTAACAGGTGCTCACTAAACTATTTTTCTAGAGGGAAACTACCAATGCACGGTACCACTATTAAGGGTATAAGATCAGTTTTGAAAGACCTGGGTTTTAGAGACGTACATATAGAAAGGGGCTTCAAAATGCCAGATATTATGTATTACGTGACTAGTAACGAGAAGCTTCTTAGACTCTATGTGGTGCTCGAAGAGGTACTTTACCGGTTGCTAGGCCCCGCATTCTCTCGTGGTCTGTATATTACATGTAGAAAGTAGCAGCGGGGATATGATAGGTCATTATCAAAAAATGTTATTGTTATTTTGCCGCAGAAACAAAAGTTTAATAATCAGGTATACGATATTTTTAGTTGTTGCATTAGCGCCCCTACTCTGGTTTCAAAGTCAACTGAAGTACGATATTGTGGGTAGGGGGGACTTTGTAACATTCTTCGACGTCAAGCGATCATTTTTCTCTCAATTTTCTGTATACGATATAAATACTTATAATGGGTGGTACTCATCTTTCTCGGTAGCATCCTTATTTCCTAAAGGTCTACTTTTTCTTGCATTTAGTGCAGTAGGACTTAATGGTCCTTTGAGTGCGGCCATTTATATTTCAATCCTTGTATTTGTTTCACAGATTAGCTTGTTCTCACTGTTAAGATACCTAGGATTCAAACTTAACAAAAGAAGTTCCGGCGATAGTTTTATATTAGTAGGAAGCTGCGTACTTTATGCCACATCCCCATTTTTTTTGTCGCTAATTTCTCCTGGTCACGTTGACGCCTTGATAAATTACTCTTTGTTACCAGCAATTATTATGTTAGTCGATAAGGTTTTAGAAGACAGAAAGGTTGTGTATAAAGATGTTTTTGCGTTGTTTTGCATTTTTACGCTAACATCACCATCTTTTTCTAATGTGGGAGTTTTCTACGTTAACCTAATAACAATTTTTCTATATGGGATAATATTCTCAGCAATTTTTAGAAAAGATATACGACAGTTTGTGAGTAAAATGTTTTTAGTTTTTTTGCTACTTTTTTTATCCAACAGTTGGTGGATATTATCGTTTTTGCCAATACTACCCATTTATGCCAACTTGAACGATTTGACTAGCCTTACTTCCGGGTTAGAGGTGGCGTCGAAAAATGCGTCTATCTTGAGTATTTTGTCAGGACAAATCAATTCTGTGGGGGAGTCACGAAACTATGTTTCATTTGCGTATCTAACAATTTTTCCAATCTTAATAATTTTTTCATTAATTGGCTTAATTGCAAAACGAGGTAAATATTTAATTTTATTTTTATCCCTTTTAATAATTTCCATATACATTTCTAAAGGTACCAATTACCCACTTCCGGCAATGTTTAACTGGTTTTATGATAACGTTTTTGGGTTTAAAGTTTTTAGAAGACCTATTTCTAAGTATTATGGTGTTTTTGTTTTTAGCACCGTGACTCTGAGTTACTTGGGCGCACTAATTATGTCAAGTAAAAGCAGACTATTTAGCTTGGCCACGAACATGATTTACCTTTTTGCGTTAGTACTTTCAGCTTACTCTTTTGTTATGTACAGACCGTTATGGGAAGGTTTAAACATACCAAAATACTATTTTGAGTCTAAAGCTTATTTAGATGGGGATACCGTAGGCAATATTTTTATGATCCCTGCTCCCAATAATGGGAGTAAATACAAGTTTAATGCAGCACTGAACAATTATTTGGGAACTGACTTTTTACCTAATGTTTGGGGATACTCCATATTGTCGCCGTTAAGAAAAGGTATTGGACCGAATCTTCCTTACCGTGGTATTGGAGAAAATTTGTATAAGGACATCATAACCTCTGGAACGTCTATTTGCAGTGACGCGCGGGATTTGGGCGTTACCCACATAGCTGTAAGGGAAGATGTAGAATCTGATATCCCTACTTCGTTATACAAGGATTTACTGAGTAGAAATTACGATATCTCGGAGGCTCATACTTTTGAGACTGAGAACGGGGCTATATCTTTATACAGCTTACGTGAAGAATGTACCAAGCCGTTACTATATTTAAATTTTGGTGTAATTGAATTTCATAAAATCGGACCATTGAAATACAAAATACAAATAAAAAATCTGAATTATGAGTCCGAACTTGTTTTTTTGAAAAATTACGACAAGGATTGGCTCTTATTTCCTGATAAAAAGTCTTACGACAGTGGCACAATTTCTACAAACGATTTTTTTGATGCCCGCGATTTAACGTATGCGTTCACTAAACCTACTCTCAACGATACTCACTTCGTGGCGAATGAGTATGCTAACGGGTGGATAATTGACCCTCTACAATTAAAAGATACGTGCCAGGATTGTATTAGTACCAATGAAAGTGGGGGAACCGATATTAACCTTATACTTTACTATAGATCTCAGTCATATCTTTACGTGGGTTTAGTAGTCTGGGCGGGCGTTTTCATAGCTTTAATTTCATATTCTATTAGAGAAAAGCTTGTTCAAGGAAAATTATTAAAAAAAGGATAAAACGCAAAAATACCAAATGTATAAAGTTTGTCAGTTCATTATCTTTCAGTATAACGACAGTGCCCACACTCTGGCATACCATTTTAAGTATTTCTCAAATTTAATTAGACCCGCTGACGACATATACCTTTCCGATAAAAATGCGGATTTTGTAATTCAAACTATATTCAGTCTCTTGCACAGATACATGCATCCGGTTTGCATAAATAATATGTTGGTAATTGTTGCATTCTTCTTAGCTTTTGCGGCTTGTTACTTGTTGTTCAGAAAACTTAATATTCACCGAAGCCTACAAGTAATATTTTCTTTGCTGTACTCCGCATCAATATATTTTATATACAGGGTAGAGTCCGTTACGCCAGCTTTATACATGACATTTATTATTCCTGCTACATTTTTTCTCTACATGCGCGCCACAAAACCCCTTGTGATCGGGTTGTTCGTAGCCACCTCTTTCATGATAAGCAATTACTACGGTTTCTTTGCATTAATAGTGTCGCTTCTATTAAATGCCTTCAATATTATGTTGGCTGGGGTTGAATACAAACGCGCAGTAAGATCATTTATCATCAATTCCATCTGCTTGGTTCTCCCAATCTTGACTTTGCTTTTAGCGGTCTATGGGAAACAGTTCCTTGTAAATACTCCATTGTTTGGAAACTACGAAGATGTACAGAATGCTGAGATTGTTGTAAAAAAGCAAGTTGTGTTCAGGCCTGTAGAAGACTGGTATAACCTGTCTTTTAGACCGTGGTATTTCTTTATTCCCCCTAAGGAGTCCCTATTTTTTGGAAAGTTGTCTGAAGACGTACATAAGAAAATCGAAATCACGAAATATTATCTTGCAGACGACTATACAGAGCAAGAGATGGCTGGAAGTTACTTAGGTTGGCATTTTATTTTCGGAGCCGCACTAGTTGTGTGGCTTTTACTGATGAGAAAATTTAAACACAAGGAATTTGGATTATTCAATTCTGTTTATGCTAACAGGGTTACAATCTATCGCAGTCTTTTTTTAATCCTTTGCATACTTTTAATATCCGGACCTCCATCGTTTACGGTAAACGGTGTAGAAATTTACACGCCTACGTATATCTTATATTACTTAGTACCGGTGTTCAGGACACTGGTTAGGTGGTCGGTATTAATATACCTTTGTATTCTGGTAGTCAACTCATTCTTAGTCCAGGACTTATATAGTTTGGCGGGAAAAACATGGCAAAAGACTCTCTTCATTGTCTTGTTTATAGCTATAAACTTTGTTATTTTCACGGTAAAAATTCCAGTTATAAATATAAATAAACCGCCCAGCGAAATTGCGTTTGTGAAGGAAAAATTTCCCACCAGTGTTTCTTATGCGGTGTATCCTAAAGGTGACTTCTACTCGATATTTTGGATATTATCCCACGAGGATATATTGATGAATCCAGTGGACTTAGTAAATTTTGAGACAGGTTTCGAAACCAATGTCTTTTCACGTGGTCTGATTTCAGACGAAGGGCTAAAGGAGTTTTTAAATAACAGACCAAAGTATCTTATTTATTATTCTAATAAAATTTCCGACGATTCTTTAGAAAGTATTAAGGAGATAAACCCGGGGATCAGTTCGAGGGAGGATATATACAGATTCTTTATCGCTCATTTAGGTGTCCCTTTGTATTCTCAGGGCGGTGTAATAATATTTGGAACGGAAGTTGAATGACCAGAGGCGTCTTCAACTTGTGATAACATACCTATGATGTCGTTTAACGCGCTTATTTACATACTTTATTTAGTCTTCTTTATCTTACTGTTTCTTCCGATAGATACTTTCTTTGTGCGTGTCGTTGGCGCGAAAAAGTTTAGTACCACATTACCGCCCCTTTTATTAATAGTAATTTTTTTACTTGTAATGATTAAATCCGGTATTATTGGTGTTATATATGCAGCACTGACGTTCGCAGGTTTGTGGGCTTTTTTTTATGGGTTCCTGTCTCAGCGAAAACACATTTATATTCTTGCCATAATTTTATTTGTTTCTTGCATTTTATTTCACGTTCTCGGAATTAATAAAATTGCTGAGTTTTTTGCCACGCTCGTGTACCTATGCTTAGCTCTAGGAGCGTTTAAAGATGTGTTTTACGATAGGATTGTAGATGAATAAAAGTATTACGAAATTTACACTATTTTTTGCTCTTTTGGGAATTGCATTTTTGAGTTCCGGTACAATGGCAAGCAACTCCGTAGACTACTACAAAGAGCTGTTCAGGTCTTGGAATCTTACCATCGATACAATTGAGACTCAGGAAGATACTGCCGGGATTAATTATGTTGTAGAGCCCCCAGAGAATGTTAATACTATTGGTGCTGACAGCTATCTTCTTCTGCTATCTTCGCAAAAACTTTCTCCGGGGTTCTCATATCGCAATATCATATTAATATGTGACACTGACGATTTGTTAAACTCCGCGCTACCTGCGCCATGCACTTATACCACGTTGAGAGACATAAATTTTTCTTTGTTAAAGCCCGATGAATCTATTACATCCAATATATTGGGTGAGGTAATTAGGCCGGTTGTTGTCGGAGGAGTTACTTATTATGTTGTTCCGGAGATTCTTCTTGTCACTCCAGAGTACCGCTTAAAACTTGGTAATTATTTTAAAGCATTGGCTGATGCGGATAAAGTAACTCTGGAGCGTGGCGGCGCTTTATCAAAAACGCCAGTATTTGATACTGTAGACAAACTTAGAAATTCTTCAATACTAGAGGGTTCTATTTATGCGTTTGCATTATTAACTGTTGTGCTTCTAGCTGGGAGGTTGTTAGTTCTTTTAGGTTCAAGATCGAGAAGCAATTTTACAAAAGAACTCTTCGTAGTGGTGTACCGCCGCCCCCTTAATTTTATTAGAAAAAACTTTGACGTTATTATTTTTATATTTTTTATTATCTCGACACTTTATATACCTATTATCTACGCATTGGGCGTAAGGGGGGCATTAATGGGTGACTCTGGGTATGCAGCTAGCTATATATTAAACACACTAAACCCGACAAATTTTCCTCAAGTTGTAATGTCGAAGAATATCTTTAAGCTAGGTTTTCTGGGTTACAACTATATTTTAGGGATATTTGCAGTTTTAGTAACTCTTCCGAGTTTTATTTCAATTATCGGAAATTCCGTTAATAAATTTAGGGCATTTAGTCTAAAAAATGATTTTATCAAGTGGGCAGTGGTTGCAGTAATGTGGGTTACCACCGCCCTGCTAGCCTTCGTGGAGGTTGAAAACATGATCAGTTTTTTGATAGGGAGCTTGTCTTTCTTAATGCTTTCTCTGGTATATATGAGAAATAGAAAAATAGTTCTTGTCACGTTGTTCAACAAAAAAGAAGGAAGCATAATAATTGCGTCTATGGTTTTAACCCTTACCCTTAACATTACTTACCCGATTTATTTAAACGGTACGCCGATAAAATATTCTCATGAACCTTTGATAGGGCTAAATAAGGAGATAGTACTATTTCCATATAGCAAGAAATGGGGGAAAAACGTTCTATTTCGCCCTCATTTTTACAATGGTATTTCTAAAGTATTTGCCGACGGTTACTTGACGTATAATCAGGGGGCTCAGAAGATTATCAATCGTCCATTAAGTGCGTTCGAAGATAGTGGAAATTTCGCTATTATTTCTGGCAAAATCGAGCCTACGATTGAAATTTTGTTAAGAAATCCAGGAATACTACCCCTCATCCAGAGTAACTCGTTCTCTACAATATTCAGTTTTGCAGACTTTGCAGGCCAGCAGGCGCCGAGAATAGAGTTGGCAATAATCTGTACCGCGAACCCAGAACCCGCAACAATAAATTTGGAAATCTACAGTTTGGGACGTGACGAGGCTGAACAAAATGCAATAATTACGGAATCGATCGAGATTCTTAAATTCCCCGGCTGTTCAAGTAGTGACGGTACAAAAATATTCGAAGTACCTTTAGGTATGCCTCCGCTGCATGAAAATTTTGTTATTGCGAGGGTTGTGGGTACAGAACCTAGTATTTTTTTAGAGGTAAAGTTGGTGACCGGAGACACCGAAATCCCCCTAACATTCCTCAACAAAGACATACTAAACGAAAATAAATACTCAATCCTGTATCAAACACCCGGAACTGCAAAATTTATCACCTCATACTCAGCCGATGTAGAAAAAGAATTTCCCATCGACGTAAAAACAACCGAAGAAGGTTTTGATCTAAGCGCCCCTATCAACGAGCTCATGAAAATGGGCGTTCTTAACAATCCCTTCATAATCTGGACCGATCAGGGAATAGAAGTGATACAGAGGTAACTCTAGTTTTTCGTAATAACGTAAATCAGCGGGTTATAAAATCCCAGTTTGGCTAAAAAACTCAGCAACCCGAGCGTTTGCAAAACGGAGGCAACTCTAATAAATAAACCCCCGTGTTGCTCTTTATTAGTAAGATTCGGAACATACTCTCTTATTCCGATATTGTCGGTTTTAATATCCACTCCGTGTAATTCTCCAATATTTTTTAAAAACTTATCCGGAGTAACCATATTTATCCCGTCAATAAACTCCGGGTTTCTTCCCAATACTCTCAGAATAAATTTAGTGAATACTTTGCTGAACAAGGGAAGAAACAAGCCGTAATGGAATTCATACATCAGTTGATAATTGCATGTGAAGATTACAAACTTTCCGCCTTTTTTTAACACTCTAACTCCCTGTTCCAAATATGTTCTAGTATCCATCACATGTTCATACACAAAAAACGAAGATACTAAGTCGAAAGTATTATCTTCGTAAGGCAGCATCCCGTGGGTTTCAAATGAAATAGAGTCCGGGTCCACACCGTTACCAGCACAAAGCGTTCTTCCGATATCGTAAAGTCTTTCATCTACTTCGAATCCCCGGAACTTGTAGCCATCAATATTCCCGGTAACAACCAGATTTGCCGTTCCCGATCCGTAGTCAAGCACAGCGTGCTCCTTCTTTAAACCCACGTTGTCCCTCAACCATTTTATCTGCGTAACCGAGTTATTTTCGGAAAGCGCTGATTTTACAAAACTTTCAAACTGCTTTTCTCCGGCTGCCACATTTTTGTATGCGTCCTTTAAATAATTTTCGATTTTGGCTTCCACGCCATCGCTGAAATTTATCATCGTGTTTAAAATATATCACGGGTGTTTAAAAATCACCCATTGCGCCCTAATGTATAATTTCCTCAGTGGAACCGGAGCAAAAAGAAACGCTTAAAAAGAAGAAAAAAAACGTACTTATAATCTGTCCGTTTTTTAGACCTAATATCGGAGGAGTTGAAACCCATCTTGACCGTTTAATAGAATACCTGGGGAAGAATGATTATTACTCCATTGTGCTCACTTATCAGCCTCTTGCGTCAAAAACAAAGGGTGCAAGAAGAGAATATGGCGAAAATTTCGAAGTTCACCGTTTGCAGTGGTTTGGCACTGGTTTATTCGAGCAGCTTGAGACAAAATTTCCTTTGGTATTCACCTATGTATTCCCCGGCCTTTTTATCAAATCCATGCTTTTTTATATGGTAAATCATAAGCACATAGATGTTATTCACGCCCACGGATTGGTTGCCGCGACTATCGGATTGTTTTGTAAATTATTCGTCAACAAAAGAATGGTTGTAAGCACGCACGCCATATATTCGTTTGAGAACAGAAAACGTTTACTGAAATTATTAGTGGCGGGGATATTATTTTTTTACGACAAAATTCTCGCGGTGTCTGAGGTTTCTAAGCAGGAGTTAATTAAAATCGGGTTGCCCGCAAGAAAGATTGAGGCATTCAGAAATTGGGTAGACACCGATGTATTCAAACCACGCGACCGTCAAAAACTTTCTATAACTTCGGACAAGAAAATAAATTTCTTAATGATTTCAAGATTTATAGAGAAAAAAGGTGTCCTTCTATATTTAAAGGCTGCTGAAAAAATAAAAGAGGCGAATTTTTATCTGGTAGGGGCGGGTCAGCTTCAGCATGAAGTAGATTCTCTAGTTTCAAAAAGTGCAAATGTAGAGTATATGGGAATATTGAACCAAAGTGACCCCAAACAGTGCTCAACCATGCTGGACCTCTATTCCCTCGCAGATTACTTCGTTTCACCTTACTTGTACGACGAGGGTTACTCAATAACTCTTTGTGAATCCGTTGCGTCAGGTACTGTGCCTGTAATACCCGAGCGCGGTTCGCCTCCGACTTTTTTAACTAAAGAGGTAGCTCATTACATGCCTGCAGTTATAAATGAAGAAATTTTAATAAATACTTTGCAGGGTTTACTTTCCCATCCTAAAGATGAAGATAGTATTAAGAATTGTAGAGAGTACGCGTTGAAATATCTTGGATTTTCTAATGCCAAAATAATAACTGACGCCTACAAAGAAGATGAATAAAGAAATAGACACTAAACTTCAGAAGATTTTATCAAAGACCGGAGATTTAAATTTTAAACGCCGTGTTATAACCATGCTTGATTATTCAGACATACAGCCGGGAGATAACATTCTGGATATGGGGTGCGGAGAAGGATTTTATTCTATGGTTTTAGACAATTTGTACGATTGCAAAATCACTGCTGTCGACTTTGATCCGGAAATTCTTGCCCTCGCCCACAAATGGCTGGACGGAAGAAGCAATGTCACTCTCGAGCAGGGGGACATAACAAAATTAAGGTTTCCCGATAACTCTTTCGATAAAATTGTTTGTACCGAAGTATTGGAGCACATAGATGATGATAAGACCGCAATAAAAGAACTTTACCGTGTTTTAAAGCCGGGCGGCGTCATTGCTATAACAGTGCCCAACAAAAACTATCCTTTATTATGGGATCCGCTGAATAAGGTCCGCGAAAGCCTTGGATTGGGGCACTTCAGCCCCATGAGCGGTTTTTGGGGCGGGATTTGGGCAAAGGACCACAAGCGCCTGTACCTTCCTTCGGAGTTGCGGGGTTTGGCTGAAAACGCGGGTTTTTTAACGGAAGATTTGAGGGTTTTAACTCACTTCGGCGTCCCCTTTAATCATTTAATTCTTTGGCTGGGTAAAAACCTGTACACAAAACTACCCGTTCCCGAAGACGTTAAAAGAGCGATGGAAAAATTCGAGTGGAGAGGAGAGCCTGAAAAACACCGAAGCCTTTCTTCTTTTATACTAAATACAGGGTTCAACTTTCTAAAGAGGGTAGACAGTTTTAACGACAAAAAATTTGCATTGACTAAATCAACAATGGCCGTGGCATTAAAAGGAGTAAAAAAATGAACTCAGGAACTTTTTCCGAAATGAAATATTCCGATGCGCGTTGGGCGGGAATTTCAAAACCCGAAAATATAAGAATTGCTACAGCCTTAGAACTGATCGGCAAAAATAAAAAAGTATTGGACATCGGAGCCTATAACGGAAAAATAAGTAAAAAAATAAAAGAGTTGGGAAACGAAGTTTGGGCAGCTGATGCAACAGACGCATTTGCAGGTGAATTTACCGGAGCAGGAATTCAATTTGCAAAAGTAAACATCGAAGAAAAGTTACCTTACGTAGATAGTATGTTTGATGTTGTATTCGCCGGAGAGGTTATAGAGCACCTTGTGAATACCGATGGTTTTATCGAAGAGCTCAAAAGAATTTTAAAAAAGGACGGTTTTTTGGTTCTTACTACCCCCAACACAGCATCGTTAGCCAGGAGAGCGTTATTATTCCTGGGAAGAAATCCGTTTTTCGAAGCATCGTACACACACCCCGGAGAAGTTGCTGCGGGACATCTGAGGTATTTTACTTATGACCTGCTGCGGGATTTTTTAAAGCTGCACGGATTTAGTATTTCTGTAAGAACGTCTGATGTTGTGAATTTTTCCGGTTCCATTTCCTCCTCGTTTCTTGCAAGACTGTTTCCGGCACTGGGAAGATCGCTTATTCTGAAAGCAGTTGTCGAAAAATGAAAATACTTATCGTTGCAAATTCTATAGTCGGAGATGAGCCCGGAGTTACCGGAGGAGAAAGCAGATTTATTGAACTTGCGAAATGTTGGAGGAAAAAAGGATATGAAATACACCTGATGTCGGGGAAGGGCGGAAAAATATTGTGTGAGAGGATGGGCTTGCCGGTAATTTTACATAACATTTCCAATGGTACCGGTGTCGGTAGGTTGGAAATAACGTTAAGGTTTTTCAAAATGCTTTTCCACTTATCCGGACTTCTATCTTCTTTTAAAGAAGGAATTGTGTACTCGGGCAGCGAACAGGTTTACGATGTTTTGCCCGGATTTTTTCTAAAACTATTCCACCCGTCGAAAATAAGATTTGGAGTGGCTACTCACTGGTTGCCTCCCATACTTTTTTGGCAAAGAAGAAACTCTAACTTTCTTTACTCTCTTATGTTTTTAATCAGCGAGAGACTCGGTTTATTTTTCGCAAATATAAACGCCGATGTCTTACTTCCTGTTTCCGAGGATACTTTGCAGGATCTTAGACGGTCTATATTTAACAGACGCCCGGCGCATTTTGTTTTGTGCGGCGTCAATCTTGAAGAAATAAATTCTTCTGTATCGGGCAGCGGTGAAAAGAAATATGACGCTGTGTTTATGAAACGGTTACAACGGACTAAAGGAATTTTTGACCTGGTAGAAATGTGGGCGGAGCTTGTTAAAAGTAAGCCTGAAGCTAACTTACTAATTATCGGGGAAGGAATAGACGGGGGAGAGGCACGCAAAATGACTTCAGAGATGGGTTTAGAGCGTAATATCGAGCTCGCGGGCGTTATTTACGACCCGGCCAGAAAATTCAAGCTCCTAGCGCAGTCCAAAATCTTCATATTACCTTCATATGAGGAGAATTGGGCGATTGTTATCGGCGAGGCTATGGCTGTGGGTATTCCGGTTGTTTGTTACGATTTGAAGGAATTAATGGCAGTTTGGGAAGACAACGTGATATACGCCAAAACAGGCGATAAAAAGGACTTATTGGACAAAGTTACCCGCCTACTGGAAAACGACGCTGAAAGGGCAAAAATGGCCCAAAAAGCCAAAGAATTTGTCAAAAAGTACAGTTGGGATAAGATTGCGGACACCGAATTATCCCTTATTCTGGGCACAAACCCATAGTTTGAACAGCGCAAGGCGTTGTGATACTATTCAAATATCCTAATCAGACTGGAGAGAAAGAAATGGACGAATACGGAGTAGTAGTAGAATTTTGTCCTAATTGTCGTGAAAGACTTCCGGGAACTCTTTCACTTCAGGAACTCCGCCGGCACTTGGATGGTCACTGCATTACCAAAGCGAATTTTAAGAAGCAGCAGAACCAGCGGAAAGTACAACCAAAACTTCCCGGATTTTAGTTTGCTTTCTTCGCCGGGGTTCCTCCCTATATTTCCTTTCCTCGGCACCAGGGGCTAAAAGTTTATCCATTCTTTTAGCCCCATATCTTTACTATTTTCCTGCTATATAATAAGACTACGATGTCTCAGCTTAAAGTATTTTTAATTTCTCTCGCGGTATTTTTTGTTCCATTTATAATCCCCGGCTTCCGTAACATTAATTCTCTGATCATTCAAAGCGAAGATACGGTGCCTTCTATTTTCACAACTGTTTCAATTATTAAAGACCGCACGCTTTACCTGGATAAATATTATGTGATGATGCGTGACCGTTATCCTCACCCGGACGATAAGGATTTTCAAAAAGATTTGACGCCCTTTTATTTAAGAAAAGTTGGCGGGCATTATATTACGGCGTTTCCAATTATTACTTCTATCCTGTCGGTTCCGGTTTTTGTGTTGCCCCTGATTTTCAACATGCCTATAACTTGGGATAACCTTGCGTTGTTAAATCATTTATCAGGTGCTCTGGTCATGGCCTTGGCCGGATTGTTTCTATTCAAAACTCTGCGCGAAGGATTCGGACTGGAAGAAAAAAAGTCCACAATTCTCACGGCGGTTTATTTATTCGCCACCGTTAACTTTGCGATGCTTTCTCAGGCGATGTGGCAGCACGGTACCTTACAGCTGCTTTCTATTTTGGGAATCTACTTTTTCCTCAAGCACCAGAAGAACCAAAGTGCTTATTTAAATATGTTACTGTCAGGTCTCTTTTTCGGGTTCGCGTTTTTATCCAGACCAACCGCCGGCCTTCCCATTTTATTAATTGAACTTTATTTAGTTTTTACTAATCTTCATAAAACCGACAATTTGTTTAAGTCGGCTGTTACCTTTACTTCGGGTTTGGTTATAGCTGCTTCGTTCTTCCTCTGGTACAACTCCGTTTACTATTACGATATTCAAAACCAGGGATACTCGGACCAGCTGTTCCGTTCGTGGCTTTCGCCGTTTCCAATAAGCTTTTTGGGAGTTTGGCTTTCGCCGAGTAAAGGAATACTAATTTTCTCTCCGGTCCTAATCTTTTCTTTCTACGGTTTGTATCTGGCAGTAAAAGGTAAAATTGAAAAGGCCGGGTTATATAAGATATTTGCAGTTATCATCCTCCTGCACACACTTGTTATAAGTTTATGGAAGCATTGGTATGGAGGCTGGTCGTTCGGGTACAGAATGTCGAGCGATGTTCTCCCATATTTTATATTTTTATTAATCCCCTACATTAATTCTGCGGCCTTTGAAAAGACCAAGAAAATATTTTTCATTCTTTTCGGACTGTCGGTTTTCATAGAGATTTACGGACTTTTCTTTTTTGACGGAATCTGGCACGCCGCTTACGACCTCGGTTACGAAAATACCTCGTGGTTATGGTCAATTAAGGACTCCCAGTTTTTATTTGATGTCAGGCGGGTGCTGGTAAAACTTGGTTTACTGGTTTCGGCGTGTCCAAAGTGTTTATAGTCGGAACAAAAGAGGATAAAATGACTTCAACGCCCGTTAGACTGAATTATCTAATAATGATAGGATATTGTGCGGAATCCGGATATGCATCTGCAAGGTGAAAAATACAACATAATCTGTCTTTCGAACCAACTTTGGGACTATCCACTTTGGACGAATAAAAAGCATGTCATGACAAGGCTCGAGAAGCTGGGACACAATGTATTGTTTGTCGACCCTCCTATTAACACCGGACGCTTGTTTATGCGCCAGATTTTACAGGGAAAATGGAGCCCGCTGAAACTTCTTACGAAAACACAGAAGATGGGAAACGTACTCGTATTTTCTCCTTTGGATTTTTCTCCCGCTCATGAAAAACATGCCGAGCTTCATGCAAAAGCTATTCAAAATGCTACGAAGAAATTTTTTAACCCCGACCGCAACACAATTCTTTGGATCTATCACGTTGAGATCGCAGGACTTGACCAATATCTAAAATACATTGAACATGACTTTTTAGTTTACGATTGCGTGGACAATTACGCGGGTTTCCCCAAATACAGCACTCCGGAGAAAAAAGATGCGATAAATAAAAAAGAACAGGGTCTTGCGATGAGAGCCAATGTTGTGTTTTCAACAGCGCCGGGACTAGTCGAAAAACTTAAGAAATTTAATTCTAATGTTTATTTCACGCCCAACGTCGGTGACTACCCTAAGTTTTTTGATATTAAAGCACGCATAAGAAACTATCCCGAAGACATAAAATCCATTCCGCACCCGATCGTAGGATTTTACGGGGCGGTCGATAATTATAAGTTCGACAGGGAGCTTATGAAAAAGATTGTGACGGACTACCCGAAATATTCTTTTGTAATTATCGGACCGATTGCTTTGAAGGACAGAGAAGGTTCTTTGGAGGAGTTGGGATTAGGCGGACTGCCGAACCTCCACTATCTAGGCACCAAGCCGTTTTCCGAAATACATAATTACGTTGCCGCTTTTGACGCGACCATAATCCCTTACAGACTTAATGATTACACGGTTGGCGGGTGTTTCCCCGTAAAATTTCATGAGGGGCTAGCCGCAGGACTTCCGACGATTGTTACCGATCTTCCGGCGTACGCCCCGTTCGCGGATGTTTGTTACATTGCAAAAAGCTACAACGAATTTTCTCAGTTTGTGAGAAAAGCTCTGGAAGACGACAGCCTTGAAAGAAGAATGGCCAGACAAAAAGTTGCAAAAAGTAACGACTGGGATGGAAAGGTCGAAAGAATGCTGAGGATCATAGGCGACTTACTCAAAAAATGAAAATTCTATACATACACAACTCATCAAAACAGGGAGGCATGGAGCAGCACGTTTTAGACCTTATTAAAGGAATGTTAAGTGTAGGAAATGAAGTTTTTGTCTGGTGCCCTGTCGGAATACCCGCTGATATTTATGAAGAAGCAGGAGCCCGGGTTTTTAGAAAAAGTATTTCTTCAGATTTTGACCGCGCTTATATCGAGGAACTCACCGCATTTTTAAAAGAAAAAGAGATAGATGTTGTTCACGCGCACGAACTAAAAGCCGTGGCCAACGCGCTTACCGCTGCAAGAGCCGCTCATACTCCGGTAAAAATTACACACGTGCACACGCCGATTTCAGAGTGGAAGATAAACCCCACCAAACGTAAGGTCGACGCCCTTTTTTATAGTTTTATCGTTAACCGTTTCTCGGACGCAGAGATCGCCCTTACCCCGTCGAAAAAGAACGTGAAAGTCAAAGAAGGTATTAATAAGGACAAGATAGTAGTGATACCTAACGGCCTGGATACGGCCAAGCTAACCATCTCGCCAATAACAAAAAGCGGTTACGAAGAGGAGATACGAAAGAAGTACGGGATAAATATGAACGCATTTGTATTCGGAAATGTCGGAAGAATATCACGGGAAAAAGGCCATGATGTTCTGCTCGAGGCTTACAAGAAATTTCTCGGAACCGACATGTATCATTCCAAAGATTTTGTCTTGTTTATTGCCGGAGGAGGGGAGCTTGAAAGTGAAATCAGGCAATTGGCAGTAACAAAGGGTGTTTCAGACAAAGTTATATTCACCGGGGAATTTGCAGATGAAGATAAAGTGAAATTTTACTCAGCTTTTGATTTTTTTGTATTTCCGACACTGGCCGAAGGTTTCGGGCTGGTATTAATTGAAGCTATGTATTCAGGTCTTCCTGTTATTTGTTCTGATCTTGAAGTGTTAAAAGAAGTGGCCGCCGATACGGTCACATATTTTCGCGCCGGGGATTCTTCCGATCTTTCGGAAAAAATGATTGAAGCGTACGAAAAATATGTTAACAACGAACAGGGTCCTCACCTGCAGGGGAATAAAAGAGTTTCCGAAATGTTTAGCATTGAGTCGTTTACAGACAGCTATGTTTCACTTTATGAAGGGCTGATGAAGAAAAAATGAAAATATTAATGCTTGGAAGGTATCACTTAATGGAACATGGTGGGGGAGACAAAGTTCAGATTGAAAACACGGCGCGTGAGTTGAGAGCTCTCGGTGCAGACGTTGAAATCAAAACCGACGAGGACTTTATTCCCCGGAACTACGACATTATCCACTTATTTCAACTGGACTGGACACCGGAAACATATTTATATGCCCAAAAAGCTCATGAGGCTGAAAAACCCATAATCTTGTCGCCTATTCACCACAGCATAAAGGAAGTGAAAAGATTCGACGACGAATACGTGTTCGACTTCCGCAGACTCTCCAAGATTCTTTTCAGCAATCAGTTTCACCGCGACACTTTTAAAAATGTTTACAGATCATTAACCGACCCTAAAAAAATTAAACCTACACTTGTGAGTATTACTCACGGATTTCAAAAAATGCAGAAAGAAGTTTTGGAAATGTCAGAAAAGGTTTTGGTGCAGACGGACCTGGAGACAAAAGATCTGGAAGAAACATTCGGAGTGAAAATTGATGCGGTAAAAGTCCCGAATGGTGTAAGCAGAAATTTTATTGAACAGGACGCCGGGGCTCAAAAAAGAAATCCTCTCAACCTGAGTGATTACATTATTTGCGTGGGCCGTATTGAACCCAGAAAAAATCAATTGAATGTAATTTCTGCCGTCGAGAAACTGCGTAACGAGACTGGTGAAGATTTACAGTTAGTTCTTATAGGCGTTTCGACCGGATTAAAACATTTCGAGTATGGAAAAATGTTTAACGACAAAAAAGCTGCATGTCCGTGGATCCATCATGTAGAGAAAGTACCTTATCAGGAGATGCCGGATTATTACAGAAACGCCAAGGTAGGTGTGAGCGCGAGCTGGTTCGAAACGACAGGTTTGACCAGTCTGGAAGCACTTTTTTGCGGGGCGAACGCAGTGGCCGCAGGTGAAAGGGCCAAAGAATACCTTAAAGAGTATGCTTCGTATTGCGACCCGGGCAGTGTTGACTCTATAGCCGGAGCGGTAAAAGCTCAGCTAAAGGCTCCGAGGCCTCAAATTGAAGTGCAAATGAGGAAAGAATATACTTGGGAAAAAGCCGCGGCTAAAACGCTTGAGGTTTATCAGGAAGTCCTAAACAAATGGCAGAAATCGCAGTAATAGCAACAATTTGTATTCTTTCATACGTACTTATACTCCGTAACCTGGATTTTGCAGTGTACGTGCTTATCCTACTGTCCGTTCTTCTTCACAAAGAACTTTTTAGCTTTTATAGATGGGACTTGATGCCAATCCGCGCGTTCATGCTCGCCCTTCTTGCCGCAGTTTTAACACGTTCTGTAATGTGGCTAATAAAAGAAAGAAACTTTTCCGCATTGTTCCAAAAAGTGAAAGATCCGGTTGTAATTTCAATCGTCCTTCTTTGGGTAGTACGCCTGATTTCAATTATAAACTCGAAAAATATCCAATCCTCCATTTTTTTGCTGGGATTTTTTACGACGTCGGTCGCGGCTTTCCTGCTGGTTTACTTTACTTACAAGAATCGTCCCCACCAGATAATTAAATACTTGCGTTTTTATATTTACACAGCGTTCGTACTGACTTGTTTCGGCTGGTTCCAGTTTTGGCTGTATCAAACTAAAGGTGTAATAATCGGGGCGTTGTGGAACATTCCGGGAAACTTGCCACGTGTCGGCGCAACTTTTTGGGATGTGAATCATTACGGAGCTTTATTGTCGGCTTTGCTGCCTTTATTAGGAGTTTTAATAATTACCGGCAAAAGTCTAAAGTGTAGGGCAGTTGATGTTCTGATGTTTATCTCAATGCTCGCGGCGCTTTTACTTACCAACAGCCGCACGGCGTGGATTATGGCAGGGATTACCTTCCTGGTCTTCATTTCTACGCTTCTTTTCAGGAAGATTGGGTCAAAGGGCGTTTTATACCTTTTTATAGCACTTGCGGTGCTCTCGGTGCCTTTTTTAAGGGAATACAGCATCAAATCAAGCCCTTTCAGAGCCCGTATCAAGCAATATTTCCATTACAGAATGGATTCCTTTGACTCGCACTTTATGCTTTTGACCGGAGCAACGCAGATATTTGAGAAGTACCCTTTGCTCGGGGGAGGGTATGGGTCGTTTTTTGAGCATTTTAGCAGCACGAAAATAGCTCCTACGTATTTTAGCCGCGACCCCGCCGCTTTAAACACAAGAGTTCCGGCGCATACTATCTGGGGCGAGCTTATGGCTGAAACAGGCCTCTTAGGATTAACGACATTCACCATATTCGCCTTCTCCATACTTGCCGCATTACTTTACGGAGCTTTGAAATTAGAAAAAAAGAAAGAATTTTTAATTAGCACGGTATTCTTTTCAACAATTATCGGATGGCTTACTGCGGGAATTTTTTATTCGTATAATTCGGAATTTTTCTGGCTCATATTTTCTTTTATTGCCGCGTGGGGTGCGGGAACAATTTACGAAAAATTCGGCCGGAATATTGTCTTTTCATACTTTTTCAGATCAGAGAAAATCGTTCCTTTGGTTTTGGGTGTTTTGGCACTAGTACTTATGTTTCAGGGACTCGGTAAGAATCACCTTATTCCTTACGATGAAGCAATATACGCCAAAATTGCCAAGAACATGGTGAGTTCCGGAGAATATCTGGTTCAGGAATGGAAACCTCTGGCAGTGTGGTACGAGAAACCTCCTTTATATATGTGGATGATGTCCGGGTTCATGTCGGTGATGGGTGTAATTCCTTTGGCCGCAAGACTTCCAAGCGCAATTATGGGGTTTTTGACCGTAATGATGGTTTATTTCGCCGGTAAAAAAATGTTTAACAAGACGGCCGGCTTTTTATCCGCCCTCGTTCTATTAACAACCACACAATACTTATACTATTCACGCTCTGCCATGACGGACGTGACCGCAACTTTTTTCATCTCGGCTTCCCTCTTTTCCTACATTTTTGTCAGGGGAAAGAAACAGAATTTTCTTTGGCTAATCCCGGGGATATTTGCAGGGTTTGCGGTAATGACGAAAGGTGTCGTGGGGCTTATTCCATTTCCGGTGATAATTTTGTGCGAGCTGTACCTTTTAATAGCAAAACAAACGCAGTTGTCGGTAAAAGCACTTAAACCGTTTCTATTTATGTTATTAGGCTGGGCTCTGATAGCTTTGCCGTGGCATATTTACACATACAAAATGTTCGGGATGGCATTTTTGAACCAATATCTCGGCTATCACGTTTGGGACAGGGCAGTAAATTCCATTGAAGATAAGGGAAGACCTTTCTTCTGGTACCTGATAGTTTTGAAAGTCAGCATGCGTCTGTGGTTTATCGTTTTGCTTGCTGCCCTACCCGGAGCAATTTATAAAGTATTCAAAAAAAGAAGGGTTTACGTATTTCTACTCGTCTGGGCTTTGTTTATATTTTTATTCTTCTCTGCTGCCAAATCCAAACTTGTCTGGTACGTAATTCCGATGTATCCCCCACTCGCGTTGATTGTCGGTTCCTTCATCGACAAATTCCTTAATTATTTTATGGGACGGTTCAGGAAATTTGATAAGCTCTGGTTCAAACTGTCAGCTATCTTTTTAATTGTGGCCGTTTCTCTGGCGTATCTTTTTTACTACCGTGGTATGGTTTACACTTCGGATCTTACCGGGGCTGAGTCCGAACTTTTGGTATTAAAAGACAAGACTTTCGGGGTAAGTACTAAAGTTTATATCGACCGCATGGATATTCCACTTGCGATGTACTACACCGACGGTCCGTTTGAGGTACTGGACTTTAGAGCTGATAGATACGACCGTGTTCCTATACCGGTGTACGTTCAGCAGACAATACTTCTGACAAAAAAGGGAAGGTTCAGTGAAAATGTTGTCGGGTTTAATTACAAGCCGATTGTTATTGAGGAGCGCGGCGATTGGATACTTTGGTACTTTATATCTCAGAAGGAATACGATGCTCAGGTCGCAGTTCCGGCTGCGGTAAATCCCTAAAGCGTGAAACAAAATAGAGGGCTGTGATTAACCCCGCTATTGCTGAAACCAGGTTGGACCAGGCAATTCCATACAAAGACAATTTCGGTACTAGAATTACGGCGGTTAATCCGTAAGTGGAAAGTTTTACTACAGTTGCGGCGATAATATACCCTGTTTTACTTTCAACAAAGAAAAGATTTTCAATAAACGTGTGTATGGCTGACACTGCTGCTGCAAGAATTAAAATATCGAGGAGCCTTACAGAACCTGAGAATTTTTCACCGAAAATAGTTGTAATAAAAAGCTCGGAGCCTGTAATAGCTAGGGCTGCCAAGGCAATAATCGCTCCCGCTATTAATGCTGTTTCCTGGTAATCATATTTTTTGCCCGCTAATTTGCGCGTAGCATTTTTTGGTAGAAGAACGGCAAAAACTGAAAGTGAAGCTAAAGAGAATAGATTTGAGATTTTATTGGCTAGCGAGAGAATTCCCACGTCGCCGAAACCTTTTGTAAATTTTGCGATTGCGTTATTAAGGGTTCCCCAACTTTCGTAAACTATTTGAGAAATACCTGCCGGTGAGGATTCTTTGAAAAGCTCTACGACTCCGTGGAAATTGAATATGAACTTTTTGTTCTCTTCCGGCAAAAAGAAATATAAAACTATTCCGGCGAAAATAGTTAGCGAAAAAACTCCGAAAGCTAAATTTAAGCTGGGTGTAACAATTGCTGTGAAAAAAAGTAAAGCAAAAACACCTTTAATTAATTGAGGGATTGTATTCAAAAGAACCATCTCTGCATATTTTTCCGCACGCTGAAAGTATGCGTAGAAAAGATAGTTCATTGTGTAGGCAAGAATCCCGAGAATGAATATTAAGGCGGTTGTCCCGTCAAAAATATTTAGTAATTTTAAGCTGACTAAGGAAATGGGAACCGAGATTAAAAATTGCAGAACCTTGAGGGTAAACAACGTACTGGATAACTTGCTATTTTGTTCCTTTATCGACCTCGCAACGTAAACCGAATTTGCGCCGAAATCCACAATTTTTGAAATGGTGAGAAGAAGCGTAGATAACAGGGCATACTTGCCGAAAGTTTCCAGATCAAGGGTGCGCGCCACGGCGGCCAGAAAGAAGAACCCAAACCCGGCGTTAAATATATTTCCAAGTCCTACAAATGAGATTTTTTTCAGTGATTTAGCTGGCACAGGCCAATTCTATCAGTTTCGTTTTAATAGTGGAATGCGAGGTATCCCCTAGTCTTTGACACCCAGAGCTTTATTGAACACACTTAGCGTGACTTCTGCGGTATGCAGCCAGCTATAAAGTTTTGTTCTTTCGTACCCTTTGGTTATAAGTTCCTGCCTAATGCTATCGTCTATTAGGACCCGGTTGATTTTTTCTGCCATATCTTTTACATCAAGCGGATCGAAATATGAGACCGAATCACCGTATACCTCACGGTGACAAGGAATGTCGGAAACCGCACACGGAAGACCGTAGTATTGTGCCTCAAGCGGGGTCAGGCTGAAACCTTCTTTTAGGGCAGGGAAAACGTAAGCTAGCGCCTCTTTTCTTAAGGCTATAGTTTCTTCGTCAGTAACAAAGCCTTGCATACCGGGCATGAGGACTCTTCCTTCAAGATTCATCTCTTTTACAAGTTCTCGAATTCGTTCTGAAAATTTATCCTTTTTGCCAACCAAAACAAGAGAGCCGGCAAAGTTGTATTTCTCAGTTAAGATCTTGAAAGCTTCCAAAAGCCTGGGGACGTTTTTGTGTTCGTACATGCTGCTCAGGTATAACAAAAATGGCTTTTTTATCCCGTATTTGTTCAAAACCGCGGGTGTGTCATCCATTCTAGCCGATGTCAGATCGGGATCAATACCTTCCGTTGCTACCACAAATTTATCATCGGGAACGCTTGGATAGATTGACTTAAAATCACGGAATACCTCTTTTGTAGGAACAATGACTTTAAAAGATCTTCTAACCGCCCACCAAAATACTATTTTATAAATAATTTTTTTAAACTTAAAATACGGTTTCCACAACGTTGTCCCGGCTTCTGTGCTGAAAGTATGCATTATGATATCAGGGATGGCGGTAACGATTCTCGCGGGGTACAAGACAGGTACATTGAAGTGAGGAACATAGAAAAGGTCCAAACGTTGCTGAAAAATTTTGAACAAAAACCTGATTTGCTCATCCCACGAATACCATACGTATTCAGCCAGCACTTTTTTAAAATTTGGATTTTGAGGCAGGTAATCTTCGAACGAGTCTTTTCTGAGAAAAATAATGTAGTTATTTTTTTTGTCTATCTGTTCCAGATATTTGATGATGTTTTTTGTGTATCGGCCTGGACCTGCTTTTCCATAGAAACGCGCGTCTATTCCAACTACTTTAGGCTTATCCATTTTTATATATTAATCAAAGTGGGGAATATAAGCAAAAAAATGAACCGCAGTTTCTATTTGCATAGAAGTCTGCGGTTCTAGTCGTATTAAATAATACGTTTGAGGATGTCTGCCGATATATCAGAAAGGAAGGTTCCGGATTTCTGAATTATAGCGGCGTAGCTTTCTACCTCAGCTTTGTACAGTTCTCCGATCGTCGGGATAGAATCTGCCCAAGCGGCCAAAGTAACCGGATTCTGTTCCTGCCAAGCTCTTTCAAGCACGGAGAACGTTCGGTCCAGTTTCCAGGGATCTGCATGGCTGATTTGCCTGGCTAACGACTTAAATTTCAACCACGACGCAACATAACTGGGAACACCGGGTTCTAATGCGTACAAAGATTTCATCATCCCCAGCATTCTGTTTTTTAGGAACCACTGTCTTTCAACTCTGTCTTTTATCAACAAAGCAAGCAATGGAACCTTATCGTCGTCCTGGTTATATACACTTGAAGGATTCTGCTGAATTTGTGTGTTCGCATATCCGTCAAGATGTTCCAGAATCGTCGGTCCACCGATACGGGCATCCTGAGGCCTGATCTCAATCTTTAATTTTGTAATCAAAGATTCCCGATTGACCTCGAAGTATTCCATATCCTGGCTGCCGCCTTTTATGTCGTAACCTTTTATACCTTGCTCAAGAGCATCGGCTGAGGCTAAAAGGTCGCGGACAAGCTGGCTGACTCCACCACCGGTGTCCAAACGATCGCAACCGCGTGCCATGATTTTGGCAGCGAATCCTACAAGGCCGTTGTTGTCAAAAAGTTCTGCCCAATACAGTTTCCTGACAAACCCGCCCGGTGTGAGTAGATCTTTAGTAAGGTGACCATGAGCTGCAATTCCGTAAGCTGCAATCATGGAAATTTCCCGACCGAATAGATCTCTCATAAGGTTAAATACAACCCAGGCACCAATCTCAGCGTGTCCCGCGATCATGTTTTTGTCGGCATACCTATGGATTAAAGAATTTCCAATATCATGTGCGAATCCAAATAGGCCGGCAATGCTGTCGCTTTTGTATTTCGCCTTGTTGATGCCGGGGTCTCCTGTAAACAATGCTGCCGATCCAAGGAAGTCTCTGTAAAGATGACCTGAATCGTGTCCTGGCGGGAGCTCCCGCATAAACGGTACAAGGTTTTCCATAAACTCTCTGAAATTGATTTCATTGAAGGTTTCTGTAGAGAGTTCAGCCTTTTGGCAGACAGACTCATATTTTTCTCTACTGCCTAGCTCATCTCTCAGACATTCAATGAATTGATTGACGGTGTTCTGTCCGTTAGGGCTGTTAACATAAGCCTTTAACTCCAGTATGCCGGTACCCGAGACACTTACACTGCTCATTATTCTCTCCTATTCTTATTGATTTCGTTGATAATACCAGTAAATAACCGGTTAGTCAAACTATAGGTTAGTAGAATTACAGCGTCGTTTCTGATGTATAATGAGGATTATAAAATATTTACTTATAGGAAATAAAGGTCAGCTGGGGCGTAGCTTTGAAAAATATTTCGGTGAGGTTGGTGCTGAGTATAAAGGCGTAGATGCTGAAGAGATGGATGTAACTGACATGCAGTCAGTAAGTAAAGTATTCGATGAAGAACCCCCGCAGATAGTAATAAACTGTGCAGCCTATAACCTTGTTGAGAACGCCGAAAAGGAACCCGAACCAGCTTATAAGGTAAATAGAGACGGTGTAGGAAATGTCGCGGAGATGTGCAAAAAACACGGAAGTTTTCTGGTCCACTATGGGACAAACCATGTTTTCAACGGCACTAAGGGGCTGCCTTATGTCGAAGAAGACAAGACAAATCCTCTGAACGAGTACGCAAAAAGTAAGTTGGCGGGGGAGTATTTAGTGAAAGAGAAGCTACCGCTTAACCACCTTATTTTGAGAACATCCTGGCTTTACGGAGAAGGAAATCAGAATTTTATATACAAGTTCTTGAAAAGGTGTCACGAAGGGCAGGAGCTAGTTGGGGTTGTGGACGAATTTGCAACACCCACTTCTACTCGATTGCTGGTCGACTTGACTATTCAATGTCTGGAGAAAAATCTAAAAGGTTTGTATCACGCAGTAAATTCCGGGACAGCTTCCAGATGGGATTGGGCAAATGAGATATTGAATGCTGTCGGCGAAAACAGGCAAGTAAAAAAAGTGGAGGTTGGTTATTTTAAGCTAACAGCGAAGCTACCGAAAGATTCTACGCTTTCCAATAAAAAGATTTCAAAGGACTTGGGAATTGAGATACCTCGTTGGGAAGATGAACTGAGCAACTTTATTAGTGACCAGGCCTATCTCGATTTTAAGCTGTGATAAAATTCAAAATATGAAACTATTAATAACAGGAGGTCTTGGGTTTATAGGTAGTGAGATTGCAAGACAGTCTATCGAAAAAGGCTTTGAGACAATTGTTGTTGATAAAGTTACATACGCGGGAGATCTGGAGAGGCTACGCGGTTACGAGAAAAAATATTCTTTTTACAAAGAGGATATTACGAACAGAGAAGGAATATCAAAAATATTGCTGGAGGTAAAGCCGGATGTTGTCGTCCACACAGCTGCAGAAACTCACGTTGACAGAAGTATCAAAGATCCCGCGATTTTTATAGAAACAAACGTAGGAGGGACACAAGTTGTCTTGGACGCAGCAAAGGAAGTGGGTGTTAGTAAATTCATAAATTTCTCAACGGATGAAGTTTATGGTGCGTTGGGTGAGGACGGTCAGTTTACGGAAAATACCCCTTTGAACCCGCACTCTCCTTATTCAGTGAGCAAAGCAGCCGCGGACATGCTTGGCAGGGCGTATTTTCATACATTCAACCTACCTGTAATTACAGTAAGACCTTCAAATAATTATGGACCTTGGCAGTATCCGGAAAAACTAGTACCTGTGATGATTTTTAAAGCACACATGGGTGAGAATCTCCCTGTTTACGGAAAAGGACAGAATGTAAGAGAATGGCTTCATGTAAAGGATTGTGCTGGCGCGGTGTTTGCCGTGATTGAAAAAGGACAACCTGGCGAAATATACAACATTGGAAGTGGCGAAGAAAAAAGAAATATCGATACGGTAAAAGCAATTCTTTCTTTGATGCGTAAACCAGAATCTTTAATAGAGTTTGTGAAAGATAGACCCGGCCACGACTTCAGGTATTCACTGAGCGTGGAAAAACTAAAGAGGGAGCTTGGATGGGAACCAGAAATTACATTTGAAGTAGGTATGAAAAATACAGTTGAATGGTACTTAGATAATATGGACTGGATGAAAACCAAGCTATCAGATTTAAATTCCTACTGGGAAAAAGCCTATTATAAGTAGTTAGTAAACTATAAGTAGTTAGTAAACTATAAGTAGTTATTCAACCAAATCTTTGTTACCTTGACTTTTTCGTTTATCCAAATTCCAACAAGCACCATCCACGTTATAACAAATGGGTATTTATTCATGTAGTGTTTTCGGTAGAAGGTTCTCATGGCTTTTGTGGATTCTTTTGAAACCTTTATTTTCATCCAGAGTTTGGTACTAGGAACTCTGACTTTTGGGGTTTTATCGTTTGTTGCGTCTGGTCCGTCGGCTTTAATTTTTTCTATTTTTTCATCTTTAAAGGTCAGACTGTCAAAATCTGTATTCATTGCGTTATCTATGTCTTTTGAAGTATCTCTTCCTACGGCCGCTCCCTTATAGTGGAGTACTCTTAGATTTCCCATATACATTATTTTGAAACCGGCTTTTTTGACTCTATAACAAAAATCTATGTCTTCCCCGTACAACCAATAGTCTTCATCCCAACGCTTTACTTGTGTGTGCACCTCAGGTCTGACAAACATGAAGTGGGAAATACATGCGTCGACCTCATGGATAGTATTAAAATCCTCGTAACCCATTGAATACTTGTTAAACAACCTTGATTTTGGAAACAACCTGTCCATAGACAGGAGGTGCGTAATTGCAATCCAAGGAGTCGGAAAGCTTCTGTGTGCATCCAGGTCTATGGTACCGTCTCTGGTATATAATCTGGCCGTAGCAACCCCTACGTTATGATTAGTATCCATATACTCAACCAGACCGTCCAGGACTTCCTTTGTAGGAAACGCGTCAGTACCTAGATATAAAATATAATCTCCAGTAACTTTTTCGAGGCCAAGATTATAACCGGCAGCCAAACCGTTATTTTTAGTTTTTATTAAAGTAACTTTTGGATTGTTTCCAAACTTTTCTTCTACAAACTCAGCTGAGCCATCTGGAGAGTCGTTGTCCACAAAAATTATCTCACAGTTTTCATAGGCTTCGAGAAGATTGTTGATGTTTTTCTCAATCAGCCCTTTAGTGCAGTAATTTAATAGGATTATTGATATTTTCTTCATGTGATAAATTCTAGCATATAAACTCTATCCAAATACACCGCACTAATTTAAAATTAGTAGATAAAGTTATTGTCCGCATCCTTAAGTGTCGGATGCTTTTGGTCTTTAAGGGACAGTATTGGTTTTTTTATTTGCCAGTCAACTCCTATTTCAGGATCGTTCCAGATTATTCCTCTGTCGGCATCGGGATTATATTCCTTAGTACATTTGTATAGAAATATCGCGGATTTACTTAGGGTCAGGAACCCGTGAGCAAACCCCGGAGGAACATATAACATATGTCCGCCTTTTTCCGTTAAGACGTCTGCTCTCCATTTACCGTAGCTGGGAGAACCTTTTCTTATGTCGACTGTCACATCCAGAACCTTTCCTTTTAGACACATGACAAGTTTCCCTTGGGCTGCGGGATCCATCTGGTAGTGAAGTCCTCTCAGAACTCCCTGAACGGAGTATGATAGATTATCTTGAACGAAATCTTCTTTTATGCCGATTTTTTCAAAATCGGTTTTTTTATACGTCTCGAAGAAATAGCCTCTATCGTCTTCAAAGACTTTGGAAATTATTAACATTGGTTCGTTAGCTTGTATGGTAAAAGGCATATTATTTTTCCTTTGCTAAATTAAGCAGGTATTGGCCGTAGCTTGACTTAGATAAAGGCTCCGCAAGTTTCAATAGTTGCTTTTTGTTTATGTACCCTTTTCTATAGGCTACTTCCTCAGGAGAGCACACAATGATGCCCTGTCGTGTCTGAAGCACTTTAATAAATGTTGCAGAGTCATATAAGGAGTCAAACGTGCCTGAATCAAGCCAGGCATAGCCTGAACCCATTCTCTCTACTTTTAGAGTTCCTCTTTTTAGGTAATCTTTTACCACGTCGACTATTTCAAGCTCTCCGCGTTCGGAATAAGTTTGTTTTTTTGCAATTGCAGAGACTTTTTTGTCGAAGTAGTACAAGCCGACTTGAGCGAAATCAGATTTTGGTTCTTTTGGTTTTTCGACAATTGAAACAGGCTTACCGTTTTTATCGAACTCAACAACCCCATATCTTTCCGGGTCTTTAACTCTGTACGCAAATACGGTTGCTCCTTCTTTTCTTTTTGATACTTTCATTAAAGTTTCTTCGAGTTTATCCCCAAAGAATATATTGTCGCCCAATATGAGCCAGACATTTTCACCCTGTATGTAATTTTTCGCAATTATGAATGCCTCAGCCAAACCTTTTGGTTCGTTTTGGATGGCATATGAGATATCCAGCCCCAGATGGCTGCCGTCACCGAAAAGTTCGATGTACCTTGGAAGGTCTTTAGGAGTGGATATTATCAATATCTCTCTCACCCCCGCCATCATTAATGTGGACAGAGGGTAATAAATCATCGGTTTATCGTAAACCGGAAGTAGTTGTTTTATTGTCGATAGGGTTATGGGGTACATTCTTGTACCGAACCCTCCAGCAAGAATAATTCCTTTCATAATAGTGTTTCTGGGCAGAATAAAGGCATAAGGCAGCACTTACTAACTGTTGTAATTGAAGGCTAAAATTGAACTTAGGCTGCAATAGAAACCCATAGTATCACCTGAGTACTAAAAACGCAAGCTTGGCATTAAGTGCCAAAAGCGCAGGCAGTGGTAGCTCGGGAGGCCAATACTAGCTATTTTCCGCGACCTTTTGAATAATCTCTAGAGTCTTTTGAGCTGTTCTGTCCCACGTAAACTCCTGAGATCTTAACTTAGCTCCGTATATTCTTTCAGGCTTATACCCGCCGTGAAATATTAGAGCTATGGAGTTGCCGATTTCTTCGTAATCGTTGGGTTGAACGTATAAAGGAAATTCGCCCCCGACTTCTTTAAAAGCAGGTATATCGGAAACTAATGCCGGGGTTTCGCACGCCATAGCTTCCAACAAAGGAAGTCCGAAACCTTCTTCCAGAGATACGCTTATAAACGCCTCGGCACCTGAAAACAGTGAAGCAAGATCGTCGTCAGACAAAAAGCCGGGGAATAATACGTTAGCTTCGACACCAAACTTTTTAGGCGCTTTATAAGATTCTTCGGCGTCCCATCCTTTTTTTCCGACGATAAGCAGGTGTGTGTCGGCCAAATCAGGATTTTTCTTAAGAGCTTCGGCGTATCCCCGCACCATTAGTGGGATATTTTTTCTCGGCTGGATTGTGGAAACGAATAAAATATATCTTTTGTCACCCAGTCCGTATTTTTTTCTTACGGCGCTGATTTCTTCTGCTTCGCGTTTATAAAAATTTTCACCGGCACCCTCGTGAACAATAGAAATTTTCGGATTGTCTTTTTCTACCCACCCCCTTTTTATTATTTCATTTTTTGTGGCCAGTGTAGGGACTATCAGGGCGTGAGATTTTTTGGCAAGATATTCCTCCGGACGTCCCAACAGCAATCTTTTTATGGGATTAACACTCTTACTCACAAATTTATATTCAAGCCCGTGAATCATACCTACGACTTTTAATTTCTTATTTCTGTAAATGGGCATAGTGTGGACGGGAGTAAAAAACACGTCCACAGGGTTTCTTTTAAGTTCTTTCGCCAAACCCGACTGTGTCCACGACACCCTGCTTTTAACAACTACAGGTTTAAATGAGTTATTGGAGTAGGTAAGTTTAGTAAAATAGTCTTTGTTTGGCTCCCCGTTGAAATATACCCTATACTCGTTGTCACGGTCTATTTTTGCCAGGGTGTTAATTAAGTTGTAAGTGTATCTTTCCGGACCGGCAGGATCTTGAACAAGAAGTCTTTGCCCGTTTATTCCTATTTTCATAGTTACATCGATTATATTACAAACGGAACATAGCGCTATAGTATAAAATGGAAGTTAACATGAAGGTGGCAATTGTATGTGATGATCTTGTACAACACGGCGGTGCTGAAAAAATAGTGGAAGCTGTATCCGATATTTTTCCTGATGCCCCAATTTATACGACCGTCGCAACCAAAAGATGGCGGGACCATTTCCTTTCAAAAAACAGACGGGTTGTAACTTCATTCCTGCAGAAATTTCCTTTTGCCGCCAAACTTAACCGCTACTATTCGGTTTGCTATTTTCACGTGTTGGCCATAGAAAGTTTTGATTTTTCAGATTACGATCTCGTGTTTTCCATTTCTTCAAGGTATGCTCACTTCGCAATTACGAATCCATCAACAAAACATATCTGTTACTTAAACACCCCCGGCCGTATGTTTTGGGAGCCGTTCGATTATTTTGAAAAAGAGGATTTTGGCGTCCCCGATTTTTTAAAAGGGACGGCGATGTTTTTTGTAAGACCGTTCATTTCTTTAATGAGACTAGCGGACGTACCGGCTATGAAAAGAGTGGACCAGGTAATATCGAATTCAAAAACCACTCAGGAAAGACTAAAAAAATACCACCGCGTTGAAAGTTCCCTAATTCACCCGTTCTACTCTCCGCCTGCGAAAGCTAAAAGTGGCGGCAAGGATAATTATTATTTAATACTTACCCGTCTTGTTTCGTGGAAGCGTGTCGATATTGCCATCCGTGCGTGTGAAAGATTGGGAAAGAAACTTAAGATTGTGGGAGAGGGACCCGATATGAAAAGACTGCGCTCACTTGCCGGTGAAAGTGCGGAATTCTTAGGTAGGGTCACCGATGAAAAAAAGTGGGAACTTTTAGCCGGTTGCAGGGCTTTAATTAATACCCAGAAAGAAGATTTCGGAATAGTACCGTTGGAAGCTATGGCTTCAGGAAAGCCCGTTATTGCGTATAAAGCGGGTGGCGCATTGGAGACGGTTGTCGAAGGGGAGACGGGTGTATTTTTTGAACAACAGACATCAGAGTCACTATCTAATTGCATAGAAAAGTTTGAAAAGATGACTTTTGATCAGAATTCATGTATAAAACGTGCGGAACAATTTTCATTTGAGAACTTCAAATGTAGTATACTTGAAAAGGTAAACGACTTGATATGTACAAAATCCTGAAAAGAATAATGGATATAGTGGGCGCTCTGGTTGGTCTTGTACTTTTTCTCCCGGTTTTCATAATTGTTTCGATATGGATTAAAGCCGTCTCGCCCAGCGGACCCGTATTTGCGGATATTCCCGACCGTGTCGGAAAAGATAAGAAACCTTTCAAGTTTATGAAATTCCGTTCTATGTTTCCCAACGCTCATGAGTATCTCGTTAAGAACCAGGAACTCTATAAAAAGTACGTGGAGAATAATTACAAACTAAATGCCGAGGAAGACCCCCGTATCATAAAAGGCGGAATTTTTTTAAGGAAATACAGCATAGATGAACTGCCCCAATTTATAAATGTTTTAAAAGGCGAGATGAGCATAGTGGGCCCGAGGGCATACTACTTTTTCGAAATCGAGGACCAGGCTCAAAAGTTTCCGGGGACGGCAGAGCTTGTCGATAAGGCAGTGTCGGTCAAACCCGGGATCACCGGACCGTGGCAGGTTACTGGAAGGTCGACAATAGGGTTTGTGGAGAGGGTAAAACTTGATGCAAAATATGCAGAGAACAGGTCGATATTGTATGATATATTGATTGTCTTAAAGACGCCGTATGTAGTTTTAACGAAAAAAGGAGCCGTTTAGTATGAATAATTCGCAGTTTTGGGGTTCGGAAAATAGTTCATCTTTCCAGCCCGGCGCAGCAGGTTATAAAGCAGGTAAGAAAAAGATCGGCAATGGTGTCGCTAAAAAGCTGGGGATCGGGACAGTAGTATTTGTTGTTGTTATCGCAATTATCGGCGTTTTTGCCTACAGCTACCTTGTTCGACCCGCACTGGCGCTTTATTCCGCTGCCAACATTTTAAAATCAGATACCGCAAAGATCGGCGAAGCTTTGCAGAACAGGGATTTAGTGGCCTTGGACGCCACCCTCAATAAAACAGAGAACAACCTGAAATCACTGAGACAGCAAAGAGAAGACAGCTTCGGCTGGGCCAAAGATAAGACAATGTTTAGAATCAACGAGTATTATGCCGACTCCGAAAGATTTATAAATGCAGGATTTTACGCAATTGAGGCTATGCGCGAAGCCGAAAAAGTGGTTTTGCCATTTGCCGACGCGGCAGGTTTAAAGGTATCGGCCGACCAGGAAGTTCCGGAGCAGGAAGGCTTGATGGAAGCATTTCAGAGTTGGATCTCGATAATGCCCGAGGTTGCGGGACAGATGGACGGAGTTATAGAGAAAGTCTCAAAAATAGGTGAAGAGCTGGAAACCATAGACACCGATAAATACCCCGAAAGCTTCAGGGGAACCCCGATAAGAGAAAATATCGTTTTTATTAAGGACACTCTGTCCCGTGCCGACGATTACGCCCCAGACCTGAAACAGGCTTTTACAATAATACCCAGAATATTAGCTGTAGGAACACCGGTTAAGAGATACATGATAATAATGCAGAATGACAAGGAAATAAGGCCTACAGGAGGTTTTATGACCAATTACGCTACGTTCAAGATTGCCAACGGTCTTCTTGATTCTGACTTTACTTCCAAGGACATGTACAGCGTAGACCTTACTTTGGACCTTATTGATGCCACATACGACTTTCCGGATCCTCCCGCGGCTTACTCCAAATACCTCTTGGTAGAAAGATGGTACGCAAGAGATATGAACTATTCTCCTGACCTCGTAACATCTATGGACCAGTTCCTGCGTTTTTATAATATGGCAGGACGAATTGACCCTGTGGAGGTAAAGCCGGTTGATGGTATTTTTGCCATAGACACACAGGTTATAAGCGAGTTGTTAGAAGTGACAGGTCCCGTTACCGTTAACGGTGTAACCTATACCAAAGATAACGTTGTACTGGAACTGGAAAGAATCGCTTCTCTGGCTCTTAAAGAACAGGCGGGAAGAAAAAGAGTTTTAGGTTATCTCATGAAGGCAATGTTGACCAACGTTTTTGAGTCCGATAAAAATCTGTGGCCCAAAATGATAGACAAGGCCGTAAGCCTGGCGGCAAGAAAACACGTTCAGGTTTATGTTTTCGACCCCGAAGCTCAGGCGCTTATCGACAAATATGATATGGGAGGCCGTATTAAGCAGGAAACTAAAGGCGACTACTCGATGGTTGTTTCAACAAACTTAGGCGGAGATAAAACAAACTGGTTTGTTAAAAAATCAGTTAACAACAAACTCGAAAAGTCCGGAGATAAATGGCTGAGGACAGTTAACATTGTCTACAAGTACGAAAATCCTGACGGTGAGTATGCTCCGTTCGTTAAACAATTTAGGGATTGGGTCAGAGTTTACGCTCCTATAGGTTCTGAATTCGTCTCGGTCGACGGCAGCGAAGACGGAACAATGACCGATCAGGAAAGTAACAGAGTTTGGTACAGCGCGTTCGTAACAGCTCAGCCCGGAGATACAAAAGAGGTCACGTTCAAGTACTATATTCCTTCCAACCTCGTAGGTGAGAAAGAATATAACCTTTACCTCCAAAAACAGGCGGGCGTGAACGGAGAAAAATATACGGTGAGCTATGGTGCAAAGACGGTTGATGTTGAGCTCGTTAACTTTAAAGAAGTTACGATCAGAAATTAAACTTACACTGTCCCAACACATTTTACGCGTATTGCCCCGCGGGATAGAATTAGCCTGATGAAAAAGATTAATACTGTTGCTGTTGTACTTAAAAGTATCAACTATAAAGATTCTGACAAAATATACACTTTACTTACTAAAGACTTGGGGAAAATATCCGCTATTGCAAGGGGAGTAAGAAAGATTTCTTCCAGAAGAGCCGGAAATTTAGACAAATTAAATCTGGTGAAAGTCGCGTTGTCCGAAGGACTTGGGGGAATGAGACAGATAGATGAGGTTTCCGGACTAAATAGTTTTAGGGGATTAAAAAATAATTACGGGCTTAGCACAAAGTGCTCTTATGTTATCGAGCTGTTGCATAAAACTACCGAAGAGGGAGGAAACTCAGAAGATGCGTTTGAGCTTTTAGTAAAATTTCTGAAGATCGCTTCCAGATTCCAGGAAAACATAGACCTTGCGGTAAGATTTTTTGAAATACATTACCTCGAACTCATGGGATATGGATTGAATACCCTTACCTGCATAAAATGTAAAAAGAATTTGGATTCTTTGGAAGGCGATTTTTACCTGGATATCAGCCACGGCGGTTTTATTTGTAGTAACTGTCCGCATACCGGATTGAAGTTTTCTCCGGAGGTAGTAAAAACGCTAAGGGATTTGTCGCAAAATAAGTTATCCCGGGTAAACGAACAGGTTATGAAAGAGCTGGGTGTTGTTACAACGGCGTTGATAGACGAGCATTTTAATATCAGGCTCAAAAGCAGAGAATTGCTTTGATTTCATAAAATCAAAGGGCGGGAACTGCTTTAGTTTATCGGAGTATGGCCGCTTAATCTTGGAAATTAACAGGGTCTGCGATATACTGGCTCTATGTCTGAAATCGCAGATCTACAGCAGAAGATTGTTTCCCTTTCTAAAAGAAGAGGCTATGTTTTTCCCGGTTCGGAAATATACGGGGGACTTTCCAACACATACGATTTTGGCCCATTGGGCGTTTTATTGGTGAGAAACATTCAGAATTCCTGGTGGGACTTTTTTGTAACCCACCGCGCCAATATTCACGGGTTGGACACCAGCATTTTAATGAGCTCCAAGGTATGGGAAGCGTCCGGACATACGGCCAGCTTCACCGACGTCCTTATAGACTGTAAAAACTGCAGATTGCGCATGAGGGCAGACCATTTGATCGAAGGATACTTTGAGCACAAAGGTGAGAAAAGAGACGTCGAAGGGATGCTGCCAGAAGAACTTTCCAAAATCATAGAAGAAAATAAAATTCCCTGTCCCAAATGCGGATTACATGACTGGACTAAATCAAGAAAGTTTAACTTACTTTTTGAAACGAACGTAGGCATCGTAACCGATTCTCAGTCAACAGTATTTTTGAGAGGCGAGATAGCTCAGGGAATGTTCGTGAATTTTAGAAATGTTTTGGACACTATGAGACCGAAACTTCCGTTCGGTATCGCCCAGTCCGGCAAAGCTTTTAGAAACGAAATAACTTTAGGTAACTTTGTCTTTAGGACGCTGGAATTTAACTTAGCCGAATTTGAATACTTTTTTGATCCTGCAAAGGACAAGTGGGTTGCTTTATTTGACTACTGGAAGGAAGAAATGAAGAAGTGGGCTATGTCTTTGGGACTACCCGAAGAAAAGATGTCATGGAGAGAACACACCGATGCCGAAAGGGCACATTATTCTGCAAAAACCGAAGACCTTGATTTCGAATTTGCGTTCGGGGTCAAAGAACTTTTCGGTCTGGCTTACAGAACGGACTTCGACCTGAGAAATCACATGGAAAAGTCCGGCGAAGACCTGAGATACACCGATCCTGAAACCGGCGAGAAAATAACCCCTCATGTCATCGAACCTACATTCGGTATCAACCGCGTGTTCCTGGCAGTGCTGTCCGACGCTTACACCGAAGAGGAGGGCAGGACCGTACTTAAACTGCCCCATACATTGGCTCCGTATAGAGCTGCGGTTTTTCCCTTGGTAAGAAATAAAGAAGAAGTTGTCGGTAAGGCGCGCGAAATTTTCGACATGCTCATTTCTGAAGGTCTTTCAGTTACTTGGGACGACCGGGGAAATATAGGTAAACGTTACTATTCCCAGGATGAAATAGGCACTCCGTTTTGCGTTACAATCGACTACCAGACACTGGAAGATGAGACAGTCACGGTCAGGGACCGCGACACTATGGAACAGGTCAGGATAGCGGTAAGCGATCTGGAATTTTATCTCACAAGACAGTAATTTTCCTATTCTTAAAAAACTTCTAAAGCAATTACCCTAAATGGCCCAACTGCGGCCAAAAAAAGGTTGGCGTAACTACGCATTTTCGGGTTTCATTTGTATTGACAATGGATACCCAGTGGAGCATATTGGTATAAATTGGTGATGAATGGTGAAAAGCACTATGAGAATGTTTCTTGGGGAATACAAGCCGAATATCACCGAAGGATCAAGAATTGCCCTGCCCAAGAAACTTCGGGACCAAATCAGAGGAGAAGAAGTAATTCTCTCCAGGGGATTTGAAAAGTGCGTATTTGTTTACGACAAAGAAGACTGGGCCACAGAGGCTCAAAAGCAAGTTGAAAATCCTATAACGGACGCAAGAACGAGGGACATTAAAAGGTATATGTACTCGGGTGCCGCAGAAGTAACTATAGACCCGCAGGGAAGAATTGTTATACCGGGCAATCTCAAAGATTATGCCGGGTTAGGCAAGAACTTAGCGGTGGTCGGGGCCGGAGACCATGTGGAAATATGGAATCTGGAAAGCTGGACTGCAAGGCTGGAGAAAATTAGCGGAGAAGTTACTGCCTGAACTTTCGGAAATGTACCACAAACCGGTCTTGCTAAAAGAAGTTTTAGAACATTTAAAAGTTAATAAAGGTGCTAAGTATATCGACGCCACTCTCGGAGACGGAGGACACACGATAGAGATCTTAAAAATGGGAGGGACGGTTCTGGGTCTGGATGTAAATCCGACCGCATTGCAGAGAGCCGTGGACCGTATAAGAGATCTTGGCCTGAGTGAAAATTTTACAGGAGCCGCCGGAAACTTTAAGGATATGGAGCAGATTGCTTCGTCCCATGGTTTCGAGAAAGTATACGGGGTGCTTTTCGACCTTGGTTACAGCACATTCGAGTTGGAAGAGGGAAACATTGGCTTGTCTTTTTTGGAAGACCAGCCGCTGGATATGAGGCTCGACGCCACGTTAGGTGTTACGGCAGCCGATTTAGTTAATGCACTGCCCGAAGAACGTCTTGCCGACATAATGTTCAACTACTCTGATGAACGGATGTCGAGAAGATTTGCTAAAGCAATAGTGGAAGCTCGTAAGTTGAAGAAGATTCAGACTACACGCCAGTTGGCGGAAATAATAAAGTCTGCCGCTCCTTCAGACTATGAGCGCGGGAGAATCAATCCTGCCACCAGAACTTTTCAGGCTCTGCGGATAGCAGTAAACAACGAGCTTGAAAATCTTGAAAATTCACTGCCCCGGGCTGCGCGTCTTCTACTGCCTGGAGGCCGAATGGCCGTGATATCGTTCCACTCGTTGGAAGACGGTATCGTTAAGCAATTCGGTCTGGACGCGCAGCCCATGTTAAAGAAAGTTGTAAAAAAACCTCTGGTGCCCACAGAGGAAGAATGCAATGAAAATCCCAGGGCAAGAAGCGCAAAAATGCGCGTATTCGAAAAATGTGCAGAATAGATAAACTAGAAAAAACACAAAAAACTTGCAACCTTATCTTTTTTTCATGCTGCGCTATATTTTTATCCAGTATTGCTGCACGTATGTACTTCTACAATGACCTTGCCGTTAAAAACAGGGATCTCAAAGGCGCATTCGACCAACAACTTGCGCTGGAAGAAGAAATCACCCTACTTAAATATCAGGATTCCGAACTTTCGTCGATGAGCTATGTTGAAGCGCAGGCTATAAAGATAGGCTTTACACCAATGAATGAACGTTTAGCGACACTGGACCTATCCTCAACCGGCCAAGTAGCTTCTCTGGCAAGGTAAAATATTCGTAGATGAAAAGTATCAGAACCAGAAAAAAAGCGTTTTTAGAATTGCGCTTAAACTCTTTGATGGGTTTCTTTTTTTTGGGATTTTTAGCAGTAGTGTTACGTTTATTCCAGATCCAGGTATTGGGGCACGAAAAGTTTGAAAAAATGGGGCAGGACCAGTATTGGACGTTTCAGGAGATATACGCCGGGCGTGGAAACATTTCCTCGGCCGACGGATATTTACTTGCTGGAACCGTAGATAACTATCTGATGTACGGTGAGCCCAAGGTTGTTGATAATAAGACACAAACTGCGCACACGTTGGCTGAATACTTGGCTTCGATAGAACCGGAACCTCCGGTGAATGCAGAGGGAAAGGCCGCCGCACTAAAGCCCGGGTTTGATTACTTCTACAAATCAATCTTTGATTCGTTGAATTTAGACCTTTTCTGGGTTCCCTTAAAGAGAAATTTATCTCATGAACAAATGCTGGAAATTCAGAAATTCGGCATCGTGGGGATCGGTTTTGAGAAGGAACCTAAGCGCTACTACCCCGAAGGTATGTTGGCCAGCCATGTTCTGGGTTTTGTAGCGAGTGACGAAAAAGGCGAAAAAACGGGGTACTACGGTATAGAGGGAGCATTAAACGAGGATCTTCAGGGAAAATCCGGAAGGATACTTGAAGAAAAGGACGCCACAGGGAATCCTATTTTAGCGGGCGGTTATAGGAAATCTAACCCTCTGCCAGGAAGAGACATTGTTTTGACGATAGACCGTTCGGTTCAGTACATGGTGGAGAGAATGATAAAAGAAGGTGTGGAGAAATACGATGCGGTATCAGGAAATGTAATAGTCATGGATCCGTACACAGGGAAAGTTATTGCAATGGCAAATTATCCGACCTACGACCCTTCCGATTTTTCGGTCGACGATTCGGAAATGGTTCAGGACGGCGAACAGGAACGTAAAAAAGCGGAAAGACGTAATCTGTCCATTCAGCAAACTTATGAACCCGGCTCCGTCATGAAACCTATGACTGTTTCGGCAGCAGTCGACCTGGGCCTGGTGACTTCTACAACTACTTTCGACGACGCGGGGCCGGTTTACTACTCTGATTACAAAGTGGATAACTGGGATTTAAAACATCACGGTGTGATTACAGTACAGCGGCTTCTCGAATTGTCCAATAACATCGGGGCAGCCTGGGTCGGGCACAAAGTAGGAACCGAAAATCTCAGGTCCTACCTGGCCAATTTCGGTTATGGAAAAAAGACAGGAATTGAACTTCAGGGCGAGGACACAGGAATTTTGCTTCCGGTTTCCGACTGGTCGGACATTGCCCTGGCAAATATTTCATTCGGTCAGGGTATTTCGGCAACCCCGCTTCAGGTGCTTAACGCATTCAACGTAATTGCAAACGGGGGAAGTTTGTATCAGCCCCTGATAATCTCAGAACTTGATGACGGCAAAAAAGTTCTGGAAATGCAACCTAAAAAGATAAGAAAGGTTATTTCGCAGGAGACGGCACAGGAAATGGTTGCTATGCTTGAAAACGCTGCCGTAAGCGGAGAAGCTAAATTTTATGTGCTTAAAGATTACAAGATTGCAGGAAAAACCGGAACCGCACAGATACCGGAAAAAGGCGGTTACTCGGCAGACAAGACTAACGCTACATTTGTAGGTTTTCTATCGGGGGCCCGAAGAATTTCTATGATAGTCAAACTGGAAGAGCCGAAGACATCGGTCTACGCATCAATGACCTCTGTACCTTTGTGGATGGACATAATGTCGGAACTGGTTAAGTCCTACGGAATCGCGCCCGACAGAATCCAGGTCGAACAAGTTTCCCAATCAAATTAGAACCCCGGCTGTTTATTTTTTACCCCGCAAATATATTGTGGACGGGTGTCCACCCCAATAAAAAAAACAGGAGCTGAAGGAGAAAAGATTGCAGAGAGATATTTACTTTCACGGGGTTATAAAATTTTAAAGAGAAATTGGTTTTGCTACGCTGGAGAACTAGACATCGTAGCTTTTAAACACAAGCTGATTTTCGTTGAAGTAAAAACACTGTCCCGGAAAGTAGGAGAAGATCCTTCAGTAATGCTTACGCGGAGAAAGAGATTAAAGTGGTATCACACGTCAAATTATTTTTTGCTGAGACACTGGTTGTTGGGTGCTGACTGGCGGTATGATTTTGTGGGAGTAATAAAAGATGGTGAAAAATACCTGCTGAAACATTATAAAAATATTTCTATTCCGTAGCCGCCTGTTCTATTTGGATTTCGTCCTCGGTTACAGCAGGAAGTTCCGTTCCTGCCAATTTGTTTTTTACCGCATCGTGAATATCAGAATAATCAGAGTCACGGGGTATAAAAACCCAAGCAGTATAGGGGCTATCGGGATACATACCCGGGTGATATATAAAAACATCATCGAGCACGAATGACTGAATGTTGTAATCGTCTTTGAAGCTGTAGAAATCCCACAAATACACGGCGTCCTCCAAAGTTAAATTTGTATCCATATGTTTTGTTACCGACTCATAGAAACCGGTTATGTCCATTGGCCAGAAAATATTTTCCTTTTTTTCAAAAGAATTAACGATTCCCCGGAGTATGAGATGCTGCCTTTTTGCCCGCATCAGGTCGCTCCCTTCGCCGTTACTTCCTTTACGCGACCGGGCGTATGTAAGTGCGCGCTCACCCGACATGTTTTCGCTGCCTTGTTCAAACGAGACCTGCATAACATCGGTATCATATTGATTCGGAAACGATATGTCCGTAAAAGAAGTTTTTATATCAACATCGACCCCGCCCATTTGGGTGACAAACCATTGAAAAGCGTCAAAATCTGCGGTTACGTACCCTTCTATCTCAAGCCCGGTTATATCTTCGTAAGCTTTTTTCAGCCCCGGCCAGCCGTATGTGACAAAAAGCGCGTTTATCTTATTGCCGTTTACCCACAAATCTCTGGGTACCGACGTTAAAAGTACGTTTTTCGTGCCTGTGTCTATGCTGACGAGTACCGTCGCGTCTGTATTATAGCCGTACTGGCCGTTGTTACGCCTTTCCAGACTGGTATCCGTACCTATTAATAGTATGTTTATTATGGGGCTTTTTTGAAAAATGCTCGGGAGGGACGGAGGTTCAATAGGTTTACTCCCTGCGAACACGCTTTCGGAGGGATTTGGTATAAGATGAACCACTTTTCCCTGTCCGCCGCCAATCTTGGTGTATATATAAAAAGCTCCGGAGGCAAGGGAAAGCGCTATTAAGAATAGAATTATCAGGGTTTTTTTGAACATAGAGCAATTCTATTAATATACCAGCAAAATAACCTGACCTCCACGGTGTGATTTTTGGCCTATCTGACGGGATCAAGAAAAGTATTGAACAGCGAGTCCCTTTTCTTGTACTATTAGCCTATGCCAAAGAAAGTTTTATTTGTAGAAGACGATGAAGGTTTTTTTAACATCTTTTCTGTTCCTCTGAAGATGAAAGGGTATAACGTTGCTCATGTAGCCGAAGGCTCCAGGGCGATGGATTTTATTCTTCAGGAAAAGCCTGACCTGGTTCTTATGGATATAATACTGCCGGGTATGAGCGGGCTCGACGTTTTAAAAGAAATGAAGGAGAACATAGACACCAAAGACATCAAGGTTGTCATGCTGACCAATTTCGGAAACGACGAAAATATCAAGAAGGCTGTTGAATACGGCGCCGAAGACTACTACATGAAATACAACGTTGTACCTTCGGAGTTACCCGAGAAAATTGCCGTTCTCCTGGGGGAACCTCCCGATTCCGGCATAGTAGTAACGGGATAAAAGCTAAATGGAATCTTACACTATATGGCTCATAATCGCGGAAGCTGTTCTATTGCTGATTATTACCAGTATTCTTTTCAAAAAATCCAGTGAGATAAACAAACTGCTCGAGCAGATCAATAAACTCAAATCCGACGGGTCTCTTTTCGGTGGAGGAGGTAAAGATTACATCCCAATGCTTGTGCACGAGCTCAGAGCTCCCCTCTCTGTCATTAAGGGTGCTTCCGACCTTTTGTTAAAAGAAGCCGCGGAGCTGGATGCAACGCAGATACATCTTTTACTTTCGCAGGTTAAAGAGAATTCGAACTCTATGCTCAAGATCGTTGCCGATATTTTGGATGTTTCAAAAATTGGAGCGGGACGGTTTGAGATAAACAAAGTGTACGCGAACCTTAATGACACCTTAAAAGAGGAGTGTAGCTACTTTAATCCTTTGGCGAAGGTAAAGGGAGTTAAACTGGAGCTTGTTTTAAATGAGAACTTTGGGAATTTCAGCTTTGACCCGGAACGAATAAAACAGGTTATGAACAATCTTCTTTCCAATGCCATAAAGTTTACCCCCGAGGGCGGTACGGTTACGGTGTCTGCTACCAGATTCGATCACCACGCCGAGGTTATTGTGTCTGACACAGGAATGGGTGTGCCCAAAGGAGAACAGAACCTTTTGTTTAAGCCGTTTAGCCAGACGTCCAACCACTCCAAAGTAAAAGAAAAGGGAACCGGTCTGGGACTGGTCATAGTTAAAGCCATAGTCGAGGCCCACAAGGGCGAAATCCGTGTAGAAGACAACAGTCCTACTGGAACTAAGTTTATTTTCAATCTGCCACTTTGAGATGCAATTAAATAAGAATTCTTTTAGAGAATATGATATACGCGGTGTATACGGTCTGGAGATCGACGAAAACCTCTTTTATCACATCGGAAAAGCTGTCGGCACCATTTACAGACGCAAGAACCTGACCGAAATAGTTCTCGGGATGGATAACAGGGTAAGCTCGGAGTCTTTGACTAAGAAACTATGCGAAGGATTATTGGGAACCGGGTGTAACGTTACTTTCGTCGGAACGGTTCCTTACCCATTAATACACTTTTTCACCACCACGCAGGGTTACGAAGGAGGCGTGTACGTGACCGCGAGCCACAATACCGCGGAGTATAACGGCGTTAAAGTTGAATTTGCCAAAGCGGAGCCGGTCTTCGGAGAAGGTATCCAGGAAATTGCCGGGATTATAGAAAAAGAAGCTTATATGTCCGGGAAAGGTTCGTTTGCCGAAAAAGATTTGATAGGTGAGTACGTTTCATATATTAAAGACAAGTTCAGTTTCAAAAAGAAGTTCAAGGTAGTACTAAACACGGGTAATGGCGTTACAGGCGGCGTTGCTAAGGAAGTCCTGGAGTCTTTGGGGGTAGAAATCGTTCCGGTTAATCTTGAGCTTGACGGGACTTTTCCCAACGGAACACCGGACCCAGAAGAACCCGAGTTTGTAGAGCACACGGTTTCTGCGGTTAGGGAAAGCCACGCGGATGCCGGTTTTGGATTGGACGGCGACGGCGACCGGTTTCTTATGGTAGATGAGATGGGAAAATCCTACGCTACTGACCGGGCGCTCCTTCTTTTCAGCAAACACATATTAAGTACTAACCCCGGAGCTACTATTGCGTACGATGTTAAGTGCACATCTCTCGCTCACGATGTGATTTTGAAATACGGCGGAACACCGGAGATAATGAGAACCGGCCGGTCATATTTTATAAAAAAGGTCACCACCAAAGAAGCCGTGTTCGGCTTGGAATTCTCCGGTCACACTTATTTTGGCGACAAGTACTTCGGTTACGATGATGGTATTTACGCCATATGCAGGGTACTGGAATTAATGGACGCTGAAACTAAGAGCATCTCCGGTCTTATGGAGGAATTTCCCGAACGGGTAAGTTCTCCTGAAATAAAAGTTTACTGTGCAGATGAGCTGAAGTTCGGTGTTGTAGAAAAGATCATCGAAGAAGTGAAGGCTTCCGACAGTTATACCAGAAAAAACTTTGTAGATGGGGTCCGCGCAAACGTTTCCGATACCTCCTGGTTTTTGATTAGGGCCAAGAACACCTCACCGTTTTTAGGTATAAGAGTGGAGGCAGAAAGCGACGGTGAGCTTAATTCGGTAAAAGACCGGGTCAACGGACTTCTGAAACCTCACAAACTGCACCTCTAGAACCTGTAACAGTTCCAAATGCTCAAAATTTGATATATCATTTCTTATATGAATAAAAATACTGCCCAAATACTGTGGTTCAAAGAAGTTGGTAAAAAAGACATTGGTTTGGTAGGAGGAAAAGGCGCCAATCTCGGCGAGATGGTTAATGCCAAGATCCCGGTTCCCGACGGTTTTGTTGTTACTGCAGGAGCATATTTTGATTTCATAAATTCCGGTTCCCTAAAAGAAAAAATAATGCACGAGCTTTCCGGGCTTGACGTAGACGACTCGAAAAAACTTCAGGAAGCTTCAAGAAAAATTAAGATCGCTATTATAGCAGCCGATATGCCGGGAGACCTTTCTTTAAAAATTAAAGAGTACTATCACAAACTTTGCGGCGAGAACGACAGGTACGTTGCCGTCAGAAGTTCCGCTACTGCCGAGGATTTGCCAGATGCTTCCTTTGCCGGACAGCAGGAGACATACCTTAATATTAAGGGATGGTCCGATGTTGTTAAGAAGGTGCAGGAGTGCTGGGCGTCCCTTTTTGAGGCAAGAGCAATTTTTTACAGGGCGACGAACAAATATTCACACATGAGGGTAGGAATTGCTGTTCCGGTTCAGCTGATGGTTCAGTCGGATTACTCGGGAATTATGTTCACGGTTAATCCTTTAACGAATAGCAAAGAAGAAGTTTCTATTGAGGCTGCTTTCGGGTTAGGCCAACCCGTTGTTTCAGGTGAAGTCACACCCGATCAATATATTATTAACAAGAAGTCCGGAAAAATAACTTCGAGATATTTAGCTAAACAAACCTGGCAGCTAACTTTGGCAGGAAATACTCCTATTTCTAAAAAATATCAGCAGGTTCAAAAACTGACCAATAAACAAATAGTTGAATTGGCACACATAGGTATAAAAATTGAAGAACATTACAAAAGACCTCAGGACATTGAGTACGGTATCGAGGACGGAAAGATATTTATAGTTCAGTCGAGACCTGTCACAACCCTTATACAAAAAGAAACAGAGATTGCCATCGACAGCGATAAAAAGGTCAAAGCCTTGTTGGAAGGTTTGGCGGCATCTCCGGGAGTAGGCGTCGGTAAGGTCAAGATTGTTAAAAAGCCCAGTGAAATCAATATTGTAAAAGAGGGCGACGTCCTTGTTGCTGAAATGACCAATCCAGATTATGTTCCCGCGATGAAAAGGGCAAGTGCCATTGTTACCGATCTTGGAGGAAGAACAAGCCACGCAGCCATCGTAAGCCGCGAACTGGGTATTCCTGCAGTAGTGGGCACAAGCCACGCTACAAAAATGCTCAGGGTTGGAGAATTGATTACAGTGGATGGGGCTGAAGGCAAAGTGTACGAGGGAGACATATCCGAAGTTAAAGACGTAAAAAAATCCAAACTAGATTTGGAACACATTAAAACAGCTACCAAAATTTACATGAATCTGGCCGAGCCCGAACTTGCAGACGAAATGTCCAAGAGAAATGTAGACGGTGTGGGTTTGCTTAGGGCGGAATTTATAATGGCTCAAATCGGTAAACACCCGATGAAATTTATTAAGGACAAAAAGCAAAAAGAATTTATTGCGCAGCTGGCGGACGGTTTGGAAAAATTTGCCGAAGCTTTTTACCCGAGACCGGTCGTTTACAGATTTAACGATTTCAAATCAAACGAATACGCAAATCTCGTCGGAGGAAAAGAATTCGAGACCGAAGAGCCTAACCCGATGATCGGGTACCGCGGCGTTTCAAGATATCTTGCTGAACCTGAAGTATTCGAAATGGAAGTAGAAGCAATAAAAAGAGTACGAAATAAAAAGAATCTGAAAAACCTTTGGGTCATGATGCCGTTTGTGCGCACCGTAGAACAGTTCAGGGATGTTAAAAAGATGTTAAGCGCCGCAGGTTTGAGAAGAAGCGGACTTTTTAAGTTCTGGATGATGGTCGAAATTCCTTCCAACGTTATATTACTGGACGAGTTTTTGGACGAAGGAATTGACGGAGTTTCAATCGGAACAAACGATCTCACAATGCTTACGCTGGGTGTTGACCGCGATAACGAGAAAGTCGCCGATGCTTATAGCGAGATGAACCCTGCAGTACTTAAATCTCTTGAGAAAATCGTAACAACCTGCCGAAAACGAAAAGTTACATGTTCCGTATGCGGACAGGCACCTTCGGTTTTCCCCGAACTTGTTGAGATGCTCGTTGACTGGGGTGTGACCTCGGTTTCGGTAAGTCCCGATGTGATAGAAAAAACCAGAGAAATAGTTTACAACTCAGAGAAAAAAGTATTGGGACAGAAGAAAAAGTAAACGTTCGCAGAAGGAAACGATGCCAAAAATAAAAAGCATAACTTGCCAAAAAATACTGAACTCCAGAGGTGATTGGACTATTGAGACGAAAGTCACCTTAGATGACGGTTCTGAAGGCAGCCAGGCGATACCCGACGGTGCCTCTAAAGGTGAAAATGAAGCAGTTTATATTCCCGTAGATAAAGCTGTCGACATAGTAAGCACCGCGATAAATGACGTGTTAGAGGGGGAAGATCCGACGGAGCAGATTGTCCTGGACAAGATTTTGCTAGACATGGACGGGACCACTAATAAAAAGCACCTCGGCGGTAACAGCATTCTTTCGGTGTCCTTAGCTGCGGCAAAAGCTTCGGCAAAATCAAAGGGTCTGGAACTTTATGAATATTTGGCCCGTTTGTACACACCCAAAAAAGATCCTTCGGCGGAATTACAATTTCCCGTTCCAATTTTCAATATAATCAACGGCGGTTTACATTCTCACAACAACCTTTCTTTCCAGGAATTTATGGCAATCCCGTCGCCTTCGCTGCCTTTCGATAAAGCTCTGGAGATGGGAGTTAAGGTGTACCACAATCTTAAGGAAATTCTTATTAAGGATGGGTTGGACGTGGACGTTGGGGACGAAGGCGGCTTTGCTCCGAACAACCTTACTACAGCGAAAGCATTGCAATATATTTCCAAGGCTGCCTCTCAAAGTTATAAATTGGGCGAACAAATCTTTATGGGAATGGACGTCGCGGCAGGTTCTTTTTATATGCACGACGCGTATCTGATAAAAGAAGAAAAAAAGACTTTGAACAGCGAAAAGATGTCACAAATGTACGTCGACCTACTTACTACCTATCCGTTGATCTACCTTGAAGACCCTTTTTATGAGTCGGACGCCGATGCGTGGGCGAAATTTACGAAATCCGTGGGCAGCCGCTTGATGGTTGTAGGCGATGACCTTGTTGTTACAAACCCGAAATTTCTAAAGAGTGCTATCGACAGAAAATTGGCCAATGCGGTTATAGTTAAGCCTAATCAGGTTGGGACTTTGACCGAAACATTCGAGTTTGTCCGTAACGCCCAACAAGCCGGAATGAAAATAATAGTTTCACATAGAAGCGGCGAAACGGGGGAGGACACTTTTATTGCGGATCTCGCGATTGCCGTGGGAGCCGACTTTATTAAGTCAGGCGCTCCGGTAAGAGGAGAAAGAGTTGTTAAATACAACAGACTTTTGCAGATTTTTAACGCTCAGAAAAACTGATTACTCAATAGTGTAGGCAGCGTAATCTTTTGCCAAAGGAGTTTCTACGGTTGCTGTTTCTTCGTCCGAAAGATTTTCAAAATATTTTCTAAAACCCCTGATAGAATTTCCGTGACATGAGACGGCGATATTTATTTGGTGTTGTTTCATCAGCGGCACCATTTCGTCACAAAAAGACTTTACTCTTTCGCAAACCATCTTTATGCTTTCCCCGTCCTCAGGCTGGTAATCAAATGAACGTCTAATTTTTAACAGTAGCTCAGGATCTTCCAGTTGAATCTCCAGCTTACTTTTGCCCTGTAATACACCGTAGGACCGTTCTTTTATTCTTTCGTCGGTAGTTATTTCCAGAAGAGCGGTGTCCTTATTTAATAAACAGGCGATTTTCATCGTATCTACCGCTCTTATCTGGGGAGAGGACACTAACATTTGGATTTTCTTATCTTTTATTTTTTCTCCAAGTTCCTGTGCCTGTTCCTTACCTATATCTGTAAGAGCGGAATCTCTCCATCCGCTAAATATAAAGTTAGCGTTATCTTCCGTCTGTCCGTGTCTGAAAATGTACATCACGGGTTTGTCAGGGGATTCATTTTTGGGCATGACGTCGGCGCTTTTGTAGCTTAATAAGTTGAGGGCTCCGTCGACTTTCTTTTTGCCGTATTTCTTGTAGTAACTATCCAGAATGGCAGCATCTATCATTTTTAAATGCTAACACAAAATGTTATCATCTTGAAATGGACATAATTTCGGGAATAATTTCGTTTATTTTGCATATAGATGTTCACCTGGAAGAGATTATAAGTCAGTACGATACAGCGAAATATTTGATACTTTTTGGGATTATTTTTATTGAAACAGGATTCGTTTTTACACCTTTTCTTCCCGGTGACTCTCTACTTTTTGCAGCAGGGGCGTTGTCGGCAAAAAGCTCCCTAAATTTCAATGTTGTCACACTTTTCTTTTTATTGTGGCTGGCAGCCTTTTTGGGGGATACGGCAAATTATTGGATCGGACATTTTTTTGGAGAGAAAATTATCAGCAATCCTAAACTTCCCATAAAGAAAGAACATATCGATAAAACCCAAGCCTTTTACAATAAACATGGTGGTAAAACTATATTTTTAGCCCGGTTTATTCCTATCGTAAGAACTTTTGCCCCATTTGTCGCCGGTATCGGAAAAATGAGTTACAAACACTTCATAATGTATAACATTCTGGGCGGATTTGTGTGGGTAGCCTGTTTTCTTTTTGCGGGATACTTTTTCGGTAACGTGCCTCAGGTAAAAGAAAACTTTTCCCTGGTAGTCTTTGCCATCATTTTCCTTTCGGTGGTACCGATGCTCCTCGAGTTTATAAAAAGCAGATTACACTCAGGAGATAAAAAGGTTAATTCTTAAACCTTCTGATTACCCCTGTAACTACTCCCTGTATGCTGAGACTTTTAGGTTCTATAAAGATAGGATCCATTTTAGTATTTGCAGGCTGAAGTCTTATTTGCCCGCTTTTTTCGTGGTAGAGGGTCTTCAGTGTGGCAAACTCGTTGTCTATTAGAGCTACGATTATCTGACCGTCCCTGGCTGTGTTTTGCTGTTGAATTACCACGTGATCCCCGTCAAAAATACCCATATCTATCATCGAGTCGCCTTTTACCTGAAGAACAAAGCACCTTTTAGTTTTGGAAACGATGTCGGCGCTTACGGTTACGGTAGCGAGGGGGTTCTCATTTGCCTCAATAGGCTCACCGGCCGCAATATAACCCACAAGAGGCAACTCAACGGCCGAAAGAGACGTATTAAAGGTCCTGTCGAGTATTTCTATACCTCTGACTGACCCATCATATTTCTTAATAACGCCTTTTTTTTCTAAAGCCTGGATATGCTCGTGTACCGTGGCTAAGGATGAAAGATCCATGGAGTTGGCTATTTCCTGCAAAGTAGGAGAATGGCCGTTAACCTGAATATACTGGGAAATAAAGTCTAAAATTTGTTTCTGTCTTTTATAAAGGGTTACGGGGCTCATTAAGGATCCTCCTGTTTAAATAGTTACGGCTTTTCTTTGGTATTTTTATACTACCGAACATTATACGAAGATGTCAAGAAGAAAAAAATGCCGCGAAACTTTAAAAGGATTCGCGGCATGTGGTACCGGGCGGGGTCATGTGGGTGTGGATCCCTAAAAAAAGACGCCCGGCGGATGTGGTCTATCAAAATATTCTTGCCAGCCACCAAACTACAAAAGCAAAGACGTACGTTTGCCAGGAAGTTAATAGGATTCCAAGAATCTTAAAAAAATCTCCCCAGAAAACCATTGCCGCTGCTCTACGGGCTTCGGCTTCGTACCGTGCAGACGTAGCTTCGTCCATGATTCTCTCCTTTTGAGATTAAGACCGACCCTCAGTATATTATTTTTCTTTTTTTAAAGCAAATATTTACCAAAGAAAACCCAAAAGTGTGATAAAATCTTTTTTGATGTTTAAACTAGTTTCTCCTTTCCAACCTACAGGCGATCAACCTGCGGCAATAGATCAACTCACAAATAAACTTGAGTCAGGTGTCAGGGACCAGGTGCTGTTAGGTGTAACCGGAAGCGGAAAAACTTTTGCCATCGCGAACGTTATCAAAAATGTTCAAAAACCGACCCTTATAATTTCTCACAATAAAACTTTGGCCGCTCAACTTTATCAGGAGTTCCGTGAGTTCTTTCCTGAGAACGCCGTCGAGTATTTTGTTAGCTACTATGACTACTACCAGCCCGAAAGTTACATACCTTCAACCGACACATACATAGAAAAAGATTCGGACATAAACGAAAAAATCGATAAGTTAAGACTTTCCGCGACCACTTCATTAATGACTAGGAAGGACGTCATAGTTGTTTCGTCGGTTTCGTGCATTTATAACTTGGGAAGTCCGGCAGAATATTCAAAGGTTGCGTTGGAATTAAGAACCGGAATGAAAATCCGAAAAATCGATTTATTAAAAAGACTTTCCCAGATTTATTACGACCGGTCTGAGTACGATTTTTACCGCGGTACGTACCGCGTAACAGGGGACGTAATAGATGTTTACCTGGCTTACCAGGATCACGCGGTAAGGCTTGAGCTTTCGGACGATACCCTAATGAGTATAAACTACATGGATCCTCTGACCGGGCAGTATGTGAAACAGGAATTTCAGGAAATGGTGGTAATTTATCCGGCAAAACACTATGTTGCCCCAGAAGAAACCCGCCAGGCTGCTTTGGCGCAGATAAAAGAGGACCTGGCAGAGAGGCTGGTGTTTTTGAGAAAAGAGGGAAAACAACTCGAAGCTTACCGTCTCGAACAAAGAACCAATTACGACCTGGAGATGATACAGGAGGTCGGGTATTGCAAAGGAATTGAAAACTACTCGCGTTACTTTGACGGCAGAAATCCTGGTGACGCTCCTCACTCATTGATGGAATATTTCCCTAAAGATTATTTGCTGGTTATCGACGAATCTCACATTACGGTTCCTCAGGTGAGAGGTATGCATAACGGTGACCGTTCCAGAAAACAAGTCCTTGTTGATTACGGTTTCAGACTACCTTCTGCCATGGACAACAGACCTTTGAATTTTGATGAATTTGAGCAAAGAGTTAACCAGGTAATTTATGTAAGTGCGACACCCGACGAATGGGAGTTAGAAAAATCGGAAAACAACGTTGCGGAAATATTAATCAGGCCAACAGGAATTATCGATCCGAAAGTAACAATACTCCCGACAAGAGGACAGATTGAGGATTTACTGGAAAAAGTAAAAGAACGGGTCGCGAAAAAAGAAAGGGTGTTAATTACAACGTTAACTAAAAGAATGGCCGAGGAGATGGCGGAATACATGACGGAAAAGGGAATTAAAGTAACCTACTTACACTCGGATATAGACACTCTGGAAAGAACCGATATTCTGGACAACCTAAGGAGCGGAAAATACGATGTGTTGGTAGGAATTAATTTACTTCGAGAAGGTTTGGACTTGCCGGAAGTTTCGTTGGTTGCAATTTTGGATGCCGATAAAGAAGGGTTTCTAAGGTCCGAAACTTCCCTAATTCAGACGATGGGAAGAGCAGCTAGGCACATTTCCGGAGAGGTAGTAATGTACGCAGACAACATGACGGGGAGTATGACAAGAGCTATTGCGGAAGTGGACAGACGACGTGCTATCCAGGTTAAATACAACACCGAACACGGTTTAGAACCTCAAAATATATCGAAACCCCGCCGCGAAAAACTTATAGACGAAGAACTCGAAGAAGTGTTGGACGAACAAAGAGGAAAAAGACACGGACGTGATGATATAGATTACCGCCAACTGCCCCCTAACGAATTGAAAAAAGAAATTAAAACTCTTGAGAAAGAAATGATATACGAGGCGGAGATTTTGAATTTCGAAAAAGCCGCAGCGTTACGCGATAGAGTGAGGGAGTTAAAAAAACTACTCAATTAAATATCCCAACCAATATTTTAGTAATAATTAAGCGTGTTAAAAATGGCGTAATCACAACATAAAAAGACCGTAAAATATCTGTTGACTCTCTAAAATTCATAAACTAAAATCTGCTCAGATAGATGCTAAATACTCCAATAAAAATTGGTGCATTTTTACTTAAACTCACTAAAAACATCGGCTACTTTTTCCTCCGTCTTCACGGCTACATAAACAAGTTAACAAAAAAGTTCATTAAACGTAAAAAGGTCCGTCTGTCGTTTACTTTTCCAAAAATAAAATTTTCTCGCCCGCGTATACCCAACGGTATAAAAAGAATTTTGGAAATCCCCATTTTTATGTTGGCGGTGCTACACAGTCTGTATAAGAAAATCCGTCTTTTTCTACTCGGTACTCTGGTGACGCTTTTATTTGTGTTTGTCCCTTACGTTGTTCACTCGTGGTTTAAAGAATTACCGAGCCCCGAGATACTGTCGATAGCTCAGAAATACGGCCCCACACAAATTCTCGATAGAAACGGTGTCTTACTTTATGAGATTTATGTCGATAAAAAATATAATCCTGTAAATATTAACCGTATTCCGCAAAATGCGATAGACGCGACCATCGCGGTAGAAGACTCACTTTTTTACATTCACGGAGGGTTAAGGCCGGACAGCATTATAAGGGCATTTAGAAAAACATTTATGGACGGAGACAAGCAGGGAGGGTCGACAATCACACAGCAGCTGGTTAAGAACGTTTTACTAACTCCCGAAAGAACTTTTTCCAGAAAAGTTAAGGAGGCCGTTCTTTCCCTTATGGTAGAAGCCAAATATTCTAAAGAACAGATCCTGGAAATGTATTTTAATAATATTGCTTACGGAGGAAACGCATGGGGAATTCAATCAGCCTCCCAAAAGTATTTCGGCAAAAATGTTTGGGATTTGGACTTGGCTGAGTCCGCAATGCTGGCAGGTTTGCCTTCTTCACCGTCCCTTTATTCTCCGTTGACCGATATGGAAGTTGCAAAAGACCGCCAGAAATATGTACTCGAGCGTATGGTCGCCTTGGGATACATAAGTCCCGGAGAATCGGAACAGGCTTTAGCCGAAGTACTAATTATTTCCCCGCAAAAAGATTTTATAGGGGCACCCCACTTTGTTAGTTACGTCAGGCAAACGCTTGAAGATATGTACGGCAGCAATTTTGTTAACCGCGGCGGTTTAAAAGTTACCACGACACTTGACTACGCGTTGCAGCAAAAAGCCGAAGCCATAATTTTTGACGAAGTGCAGAAAGGATCTAAGTATGGTTTTACGAACGGAGCCTCCGTTGTGCTCGACGTGAAGAATGCGGAGATACTTGTCTACGTCGGCTCTTATGATTACTTTGCACCGGTCTGGGGTGCGTTTGACGTTGTAACTTCGTTAAGGCAGCCGGGCTCTTCGATAAAGCCCGTAACATATTCGTTGGCATTGGCGGATAAATTTACTCCTGCGACGGTTCTAAAGGATTCGCCTGTTGTTTATACCTCTCAGGGTTCCCCGCCGTACAGGCCTGTTAACTACGACGGAAAGTACCACGGAAATGTGACGTTAAGAAGCGCGTTAGCCAATTCCTATAATATACCTGCAGTTAAAGTTGCTAAAGTGTTGGGCCCCGACAATATAGTTTCCTTAGGAAGGGACATGGGACTTACAAACTGGCAGGTTGACGGAACGTACGGGCTTTCCATCACTCTGGGCGGTAAAGAAGTGAGACTGCTGGATCTTACCAACGTTTACACGACACTAGCCAGAAAAGGAGCTTACGCCGAACCGTCCCCCATAATTAGTATCAGGGACGGCAGAGGTTATGAAATCTTTTTTAAGAAGGCGGTCTACCCGAAACAAATTATTTCTGAGGAGGTTTCGTATCTGATGTGGCACATTTTGTCGGATAACCAGGCAAGACTCCCGGCTTTCGGTACAAGAAACTTTCTTACTGTTCCCGGAAAACAAATAGCAGTAAAAACAGGAACCACGGACCAGATAAAAGACAACTGGACTTTCGGTTTCACCCCGTCGTACACGGTCGGGGTGTGGGTCGGGAATAACGATAACAAGCCGATGAACAAATACATGGCTTCCGGTTTAACAGGTGCGGCTCCGATTTGGAACAGGATTATGTCCGAGGTTTTGGCTGGAAAAGACGATGAAGTTTTTGATATGCCTACAGGAGTTTTCGTTAAGAAGGATGACGGGTGTAATAGGAGCGATGTTTTTATAAAAGGGTCTGTTGTGCCGAATAGTTTGTGTCCTGCGACAGTAAGAGCTGAAAAGATTGAGGAAGCGGATTAGTCTAGGAAGCGGATTAGTCTAGGAAGCGGATAGTCATATCCCAGGAAACATCCGGGTATGCGAAAATACTATCTTGTCCCAAACTCACATACGCGAACCTGTCCTGGTGCATCTTGTCTGTTACAAAGTA
>Ga0209318_1000115_pt1 | contig 94087 bp, 111 predicted proteins | sample RifGroE1_FD_183999 | JGI IMG/M metagenome (GOLD analysis project Ga0209318, IMG submission 183999) | Groundwater microbial communities from Rifle, Colorado, USA - Groundwater E1 (SPAdes) (version 2) | ecosystem: Environmental > Aquatic > Deep subsurface > Groundwater | place: Rifle, Colorado...
AAAAAAACACCCGAGAGACCTTTCCGAAACTCTTACCTAGAAAACTTAAAACCTCAGAAGATCGAGAATTTTATAGACCAACAAAGCCGGCCAAACGATTGCTTTAAGAAGACCGATAAGCCCGTCCACAAAGGTTGTGGAGTGTTGAATAAAGTAAACCAAAGCTCCAATAAATCCCAGACCATAAACCGCACCTCCGGCTCCCCCTCCACTATATTTGTTTACAACTTTAACTTCCTTCTTTATTTTTTCTTCCATTATTTAGTTGGGATAAAAATCCAGGCAATTACATAAATTAAAAGTCCAAATCCTGCAAAAAGAAAAATCAAGAAAAGAAGCCGTATAATTATCGGGTCAATTCCGAAATATTCTGCAAACCCTCCACAAACTCCACCAATAACTTTCTCCCTACTTGATCTGTAGAGCCTATTTTTCGCTGCCATTTCAAAAATTGTACATTCACTCACCAAAGATTGTCAACACAATACTCCTTCATTTAGTATCATGTATAGACAGATGTGTTAAAATTGGAAAGTTTCGATGTTTAAATTACCAAAACTTCCATACTCTTTCGACACACTAGAGCCCTACATTGATGCCCGGACCATGCAAATTCATCATGATAAGCATCATCAGACATATGTAGATAAGCTAAATGCCGCATGTGCAAACGATGCCTCACTGGCAGGAAAAACAATTGAAGAGATCTTAAGCGACCCTGCGAATATCAACGGCGATATCAGAACAGCAATAATCAATAACGGCGGAGGTCATCTAAACCATAGTTTCTTTTGGAAAATCATGTCTCCGAACTCCCCTTTTAACCCAAAAAGCAATGTCGGAAAAGAAATCATAAATACTTTCGGGAATTTTGAATCATTTAAAGAAAAATTTTCAAATACGGCAGTGGGTAGGTTTGGAAGCGGTTGGGCCTGGCTTGTCGTCAATAAAGGAAGATTGGAGATTGTTGATACCCAAAACCAAAATACACCCATATCGATCGGCATGAATCCGATTCTTTGCCTTGATGTTTGGGAACATGCATATTACTTGAAATATCAAAACAAAAGAGCCGATTATGTCAATGCCTGGTGGAACGTGGTCAATTGGAAAAAAGTTGAGGAGAATTTTAGTGAAGCTATCGCTCAATGATCACGATGCCTTTGAATTGTCGTGGCCTTGTTCAGTACTTGACTTGGAGAAAAAAATCGTGATAACCTGGCTGATCATTTAATAATGAAAAAACACTTTGCCCAAAAAGGTTTTATAGCTCTTCTCCCTCTTCTGGTTATCTCATTTTTAGTCGTTTCCGGCTTTGCCATTTATGGCGGCCAGGGGACATCAGAAACACCGAGCCAGGTTTTGAGCGAAACCAGTGAAGCCGAATCAGGAGAAAACAGTGAACAAACCCAAACCAGACTGGCCAATGAAAGCGAGGGTGACCAAATCCGACTCGAAACCCAAAACCAGGAAAGAGAGATCGAAGAGGAAAATGAGACTCCGGAACCGGAAGAGACACCCGAACCCGAAGAATTTGAAGAAGAAGATGAAGTTGAAGTTGGGGAGGGTACCAATAAATCAAAGATTAAAATCAGAAGCGGCAAGAACAAGTTTGAGTTTCAACAGGAAGGCGCAAAGTTTAGCGTTGAAAGCGATTTTCCTCTTTCGGTTGACCCCGTCACAAGGGAACTTACAGTAACCACACCGGCCGGCAACAGAGTAGTTGCTGTTTTACCTCAACAGGCAATCGACAATATGCTCGCAGTTGGAATAGTTACCACAACAACCGAAGTAAATCTTGAAACGGAATCTGACGGAAGTTTGTCCTACAATATTGATGGAGCCAAAGACGAAAAACTACTGGGTGTCTTTGACGTAGCCGTCCCAAAGAATTTGGTTGTTTCCGCCCAAACGGGACAGGTGTTGACTGTAAACCAGTCGGTATTCTCCAAAATCCTAGACTTCCTTTCAATCTAACAGACCAACCTCTTTATTTACCCCCCTTTTTCCAAAGGTAACGGATTGCGGCAACCAAGAGTGACACAACCAAAACCCAAACAATTAAGTGCGCTATCCCGAAAAATCCGGCAAAAGGCTGCACTCCGCCGTAATAACTTTGCATCATCTGCTTCATATAATCAGGCGCAGAACTCCAATCACCGTTAAAATAATTACCTCCCATCATTCCCATCATTTTTATCACCCCCTTTAACCAAAAACTAGCAGCTCATATAATTTTGCATAATTCATTAATTTCTTTTTCGACTTGAGATATTTTGGCAGTGTCCAATCCCAAATTCTGTAGTATATCTTTATTATGCAACAATTCTTTACAAAGAACCATATCTTCATTCAAGAGCTGTTGTTTATCCCCTGCATCCAGAGTAGTTAAACATGTAACCGGATGTAATCCCGATTGGTCAATGAGCACTTCCAAGCCCTCATTTACAGGGTAGTTCCACCCTATTGGCTTCATACCGACACATTGAGCATAAGTAATTGCATCGCTTGTTAATTTGGTATTGGTAACCAACCAAGCCTCATGAAATTTCTGAGTATGATCTTTATTTTTTAACCAGGCATTTCGCACGTCCTCAAAGCGTGCTTGTATATAAAGAGGTATCTTAACATCCGATTTAGTGCCCGGCTGATTATGGAACTTACACTCGACCATGATATGTTGATTTTCTTTCTCGGCTACAACATCAATTTCATGGGAAACACAAATCCCCTGAACAATGACGCCGACTTGAGTGGAAAACCCCTTTGTTTTCAAAACCTCACTGACCAACTTTTCAAACGGATGACCTGTCGGACCCAATTCCATAATAGCCCGTTTTAAGGAGTACTTTCCCGCTACCGAGCGATCATGTTTATTAAGCAGTGAAAACGCGTGCTTGTAGATATCTTGCGTGCTTGCACCGTTTTTGAGTTCTCCCGTAATATGTGAGACTATATTCTCGACAACATCCGGAGAAGTCCCTACCCGTTCGAGTGAACGGCGCAGTTTATCTTCCGAAAATGGCTCCAGCTCACCCGAGGCTTTTTTAATCAATATTTGTTTATTCATATCTGTCTACTTCTTCTTAAAACTTATCGTCCTTGCCCCAACCAAAAATTCATACATTGGTCCCCAGACAAGACCCCATGAGAGCCCCCAAAGCATTTCTGTCCAAGGTATGTGTTTAAAAATAATTATCCCCTGCTCCGTTCCCGACAGTTTCCAGATTCTCTCTACCCAAAAGTGACTTTGAGGGAAAAACTCCTGTCCCAAGAAATAGATTATAAACATTGTACCGGCTACCAAAAATGCTGAACCTACAGCATGAATTAACAAATCCGGCCGCAAAACTAACATAACTATCGCAAATATAACCATTCCAATAGAACTCGCATAAATTGAGTTTAAGCCTAATAAGTTATTCAAAATAATCATGGCAAACCCTTCTATTGCAAAAAAGACCAATAAAAACAGTTCATGCCTTCCTTTTTTCTCCACACATTTACAAACACCTCTTACAAATAAAGACTCATAGGCAAAGGCCCCTATCCCTCCGATGGAAAATCCAAAGAGTAAATCTTCAACTCCGCCAATAATCGGTAACGGCAATGCGATTTCAGGCTTCCAATAATCCGCAAAATACCAGATCTCAGAAATCGGGCCAAATGAAGCCGTAATCAAGCTCATAATCAACATCGGACGCCTTAGGCTTTTTACTCTCCAGTAGATAAATAACCACACAGCCAGAAAGAAAAAATTCGCAATGAGATAAGTATATTTGTAATTAGCCATTATAATTGGTCTGATTTAAGTTACCGACAAACTTTTCAGGTTCTTTTTTGAATTCGTTCATACACCCCTCGGAGCAAAAAAAGTATTCTTTCCCCTTAATGGTCGTTTTATTAGCCCCTTTTTCTATGCTCATTCCACATACAGGATCGGTTGTCATTTTACCTATTTCTTTAAATATGCCATCTTCAAGCCATAGGATTCTATCCGCCACATCTCTGATTCTATTGTCATGAGAGACGATAAGAACGCTTTTTCCTTTCTTTTTGGCGACTTCTCTTAGGAGTTCCATTACTTCGTGTCCGACTTTAGAATCCAAGTTAGCTGTCGGCTCATCGGCCAAAATTATATCCGGGTCATTAACCAGAGCCCGTGCAATTGCCACCCTTTGTTTCTCTCCTCCGGAAAGATTTGCCGGAATATCGTTCATTCTGTCTGCCAATCCCAAACGCTTCAGAATCTCTTCGGACTTTTCTACCGCATTACCCCCATTTCCGGCAAATTCCGCAACCACCTGAACATTTTCTTTTGCAGTTAGGGAAGCCAAAAGAAGAAATTGCTGAAAAATAAAGCCTACCTCGGAAAGTCTTTTTTTGGTTAATATGTCCTCACCCATTCCGCCAATATCACTTCCGTTTAAAATAACTTTACCTGAGGTTGCCTTTAGTATCCCTCCACCTATTGAAAGGAGAGTCGTTTTACCGGAACCTGAAGGTCCCATTATTAAAACAATTTCTCCCTTTTTAACTTCCAGATCGACTCCGTTGAGCGCTTTCACCTGGGCATGACCTTCACCAAACGCCTTGGTTATTTTGTGTAAGTCTAAAATTATGTTTGTCATGACAAAGTTGTCACAAACTCCGTCTATGATCTAAAAACCATAGCGGGATCTGTTTTGGCAATTCTTGTTATTGGAATATAGGTCGCAACAAAGCTCATGATAATTGAGGAAGCAAATGCCAAAAGATATATTTGTAAGTTAAATTCCACAACCATATTGATTACATCCACCACCAACTTCGAAACCAAGAAAGCCAGTATTACACCAAAAATATAACCAATAATCGATGACCACAGGGCTTGTTCAAAAACAATCAAAAAAAGTTTCTTTCTGGAGGCGCCGATAGCTTTCAGGACACCATATTCCTTTATTTTTTCCATTGTTGCCGTGTAAATAGTCAACCCCACAACAACCGCTCCCGTAGCAAAACCGATAATTGTAATTACAAAAATAATCGGGACAAATGTATCCATTAAAGCTTTAGCATTGCTCTTGGCAAAGTCGCTTTTTTTATAAGCGGTGATTCCCGGAATGTTTGACTCCAATTTCTCCGCTATTTCTGAAGCACGGGAGGGATCGGTCAATGAAATGAGGATGAAATTCGCCCTGCCTTTTTGCCGCAAAATTTCCTGCGCTTCATCCAAATCAACAAATGCCCTTGTATAAAGCATCATGTTGTTTTTATCCGTAATTCCGACAATAGTGAATACCTCATCAAATACTTCGACCGAATCGCCAATTGTAAGTCCGTTTTGTTTGGAAAAAACCCTATCAACGATAATTTCGCGTTTTCCGGGAGTTTTGGTTCCGGACAAAAGTATCGGCGGGCCCCCGACACCCGTTTCCGTATCAAAACCCATGAGGGTGATTGTTGCCTTTTTTGCTTTTTTATTTTCACCTTTCTTGCGTCCCGCAAAGTCTACGATTTTACTTCCGTCTTCTTCCCTAACCCGGACATTTGTGGTTCTATTTACAAGACCATATACTTTTCCGCCGCTTATGGTTTCCACTTGGCTCATTTTGTTTGCATCAAGAAGCGAAAAAGTGTGTGACATGTCGGTTACACCCTCCTGAGCGATAACCAAATCTGCAGCGAAACTCTCAACATAATCTATAAGAAGTCTGTTGAAAGCATTATAGATACCAAGAAGAAATACTATCAGGAGAATCGAAAAGGCTACACCCCCAACCGAAACAAAGAATCTGGTTTTTTCAGCAAATAAATTTTTGCGGGCGATACTCACCATCTGATTATTTCTCCATCCTCAACTCCTTCCAGAACTTCCCAATTTACACCGTCAAAGATTCCAAGTTTTATCTTCTTCTCACCTAAACCGGTTTTAACAAAACTATTCCCTCCATTTTTGTAGACAGCTTCTTTTGGAACCAGTAAAACATCTTTCCTATCTTCAAGTGTAATTTCCGTATCTCCGTTTATTCCGATGATCGGCTTTTCGGGAAAGTTTTCAAGTTTTATTCTGACACCGACAACGTCACCACCTTCAGTTTGAGTCACGGACTGTGCAATATAATAAACTTCACCATCAAATTTTCTATCCGGATATGCATCGAAAGAAACTACTGCCTTTTGACCGACTTTTACATTCTGTATATTCTCTTCGTCTACCTCTGCCGAAAAGTAAACCGTGTCAGGATCAATCAAGACTATTCCGGGTTCCAGAGAAAATGCTGAAACCCATTCGTTAACTTCTAAACTTTGAGTTATAACAACACCCGAAAAAGGAGCATAAAGTGCACTATCGGTGATAGACTTTTTAGCACTCTCCACAGATTTTACTGCTTTATCTTTTTTTACTTCCGCTTGAGTTCTTGTTTGTTTTTGAGTGTAGGTTTCATCCGTATCGTGTCCTTTAACCTCATCATATATTTTGGCAAGCTCTGCCTCTGCTTGACGCAAATCGTCTTGTGCGCGGCCTAAAGACAAAGACAGCTCTTCTACGTCAAGACGGGCCAGAACTTCATCTTTCTTAACCTGATCTCCCTCAGAAGCTTCGACCGAATCCACCCGTCCCGTTGCCTTAAATGAAAGTTCTGCTTTTTTTTCGGCATCAAGTTTTCCGGAAGCCGATAAAAAAGAGCGTATATCGCCCCTGCCTATTTTACCCTCATTTTTCGGATTTACCTGAATTAAAAAATAAGCCAGAAGCACGGCTAGAACGAGTCCAATCAGGATAAAAGGCTTTTTGAAAAAAACTTTCATTTTTAGAATAATACCTGTCTTCATACAAAGCTTGCGGTGATACCCAAAGATTGGTCAGTTTTTTGAATAGATTTTTGAGGATCCTGCTCAATGCCTGAGATTGCTCTGATGGCATCTATATTTTCAGGAATAACTATTGCCTCATTGTGAACTTGATAATAAAAAGCGACGTCCTTGCCCTCCACATGCAATAAATCCTCCCAAAATGCGACTTCCCACATATCCGCCCTTGGCCTACCCAAATCCCGCATGAGTTCAGCCAATTGATTCTCTGCCGTCAGTCCGTCTTTATAGTTAACAGCAACCACCCTCGGACTTGATTTCAAAATTTTTACCACATCATCCTTAGACATCTCCTGATTTAGACGCAGAAAAGCCAAATGAAGATGCCCTATTGTGGTCGGAACAGCAATCGCTACCGATAGAATATTTAAGTTCGGTATAACTGTTTGGGCATCCGGTCCTTGATGAGAAGGAATCGAATCTTCCAAAACTATTGTTCCCAAAGGGCCTTTTAAGTGTGAATCAATGGGGTCTGTCCCGCGCCTTGCCAGTGCCACGTATGCCTTTTCAAGAATCCCTTTTTGGGTAAACGGGAAAAGAACTCTACAAATCGCCGTAGTATTGCAGGAAACCACTCTTAGACTTTCCTTTCCTATAGCATCTTTATAATTTACCTCCGAAACAAAAGAAAATCCGGTAGTGTCGTGCGCTTCTCCCCCCTGAAATATTGATTTAACCTTAGCAGTATCATATTTTGCCTTGTTTTCTTTTCCTATTCCTGCCGGAGTTGCATCAATTACTACATCTATACTGTTCATGAAATGATCAAAATCACCATTACATCTTACCTGCGCTTTCATTAAATTGCTGCAGGCCTCGGTGTCTGCTCCAAATATTCTGATTCCTTTTTTGTTTGCAGAAAATAATCGATAATCAGGAGTCCTTGCGGTTACTCCGATAAGTTCCATATCATCTTGCAGTAGAACAGCATCGGCAATTCTTTTTCCGATTACACCATAACCATTAATACCGACTTTTATTTTATCCATAAATTAACAACATCCTTTCTTCTCTTTTGATTTCTCAAGGTCTGACTTTCCAAGTTTATATAAATATCTGCCGACTAAAGACTTGGGAACTACATCTTCCTTTACGTCAGATCCTTTAATCTTACCTTTTTTTGAATGATTTGAACAACAATCAGACATAATAATTACTTGCCTTTTCTAAACTTTTCCCTTTCTTCCTCGGGAACCCAATAATCGGGATATGCGTCAAATAAGTGTTTATCGTTTTCCGTGTCAAAATAATACACCTTCCCTAAAAACTCCGATGAAAACTTCATTCGGGATTTGGGCATAACCATCCCACACACGACATCTTTTACCATTTCTTCCGGATTGTCCATTACTTTGTAAATCGATTGTAGAGCCAGGCAAACAGCCATCCTGTGAGCCAGGAAACGACCGTAAAGCTAACAAGTCCCAACAAAAATCCTTCCGGTGCACTTTTCCAAACTCCGCTCAGGTCTAACATATGCATCCAGCTTTCCGCCACGGATTTATATAAACCAGGAAGCCAGGAGGCAACCACAAAACAGCCTACAAAATAAATAGCTCCGAGTAAACCACTGGCATTTGCAAAGGCAGATTCTTTTAATTTCATTTATCTCACCCCCTTTTTTATAATTCCCAATTGAAAACTACATTTTTACCGTCTATCCCTTTTATGTTAAGCCCCACGCTTGAGGCTTTACCGGACAACTTATTAAAAACCAGATCTCCCGAAACATGATGCCCCGCGCTTTCCCCCGTCCATTTTACAGGCTTGTAGATGTTACCCGTGTCATCAACCACAACTACTATCTTTGTATAGTCATAGTTTAGATCAATTGAATGATTATCGAGTGAAACCGTAAAAACCATTTCTCGCCCACGAGCCAGTTGTTTGGGGGTTATTTCCATATCCACAACACCAACCTGCTTTACCTGAGCCTCCATCGGATTTACTTTTACGCTGGCGCCAAGTGAGGACGGCTTTTTGGCAAACACATCTTTTGTTATAGTAAACACGCCGAAAGCCAGAACCAAGACGGCTGATGACATAAATAAATATTTAAAGACGGGTTTATCCGTAAGACGCATAAGTTTGGCCATATAAAAAATTCCCAGAATATTCATAAGTACGCCAAAAATCAAAAAGTCTTTCTGATAGGCAGTTAAGACCAAACCCAAAGCCGACACTCCCAAGATCGGCAAAAGATCACTGGCATGGTGAACACAACAAAGAAGCATTGAAACACCGGACACTGTCGATGAACTTCCAACCAGACGGAAACCCTTCCGGACAAGCTGAAAAAGACCCATCTGCACACCGAAGCTTAATATGAGGAGACTTATCCAGGGCTGCAAGATTACAAACTGATCAAGCGAATGACTAATGCCTCCACTCAATAAAGAACTCAGAAGGAAATAAAAAAGTGCCAGTCCCAATGATCCAAAAATTGACCATTTAGTAAAAATTTGCCAAGGTTTTGTCATTTATTCAGTTTTGAAATGTTTGTGAGAAGTTCCTTGTTGTTTATCCTCATATCCGGATCGTCTTTTTCATAGCGTATAACCCCATCTCTATCAACAACTACATATGTATGCCCCGGAAATTGGCCCCTGTGCATCGAGGAATCAACTGTCAAGACCCCGTAACTTTCCGAAACTTTTCTGTCAGAATCAAGTAAGACCGTGGCTGAGGCAATTTTTGGATCCTCCCTGACTACACCATCCCAATCGGCTTTTGAATCTACAACGACAACCAAAACAACGGTATTCTCCTTTGAAAATCCTGAATCTTTTGTAAAAGCATTTATTTGATCCCAGCAGGAAGGAGCACACATGGCTCCCTCACTGAAAAACAAAACCACATTCTTTCCCTTAAAACTTGCAAGATCAACTTCGCGTCCGTCATATGACTGAAGTTTAAAGAGAGGAGCCGGAGAGCCCAGAAGTGATTGAAATTTGGTATTATCAGCGGGTGGGGGCGGAGCATGCATACCTGCCATATCATCCACCTCAGCCGGCGTTGTCGAAGCGCCCGCAATTTTACTGTTGCCGGATTTAAGAAGATCCAGTGCCAATATTGCCACAACCAATACCGCGATAAATCCAAGCGCGATTCCGGCTGAAATTAAAACCTGTTTAATGCTTATACTCTCTTCCATAATTTTTTATATCTCAATCAAATCCTTTTCTGCACGCTTCAAAAGTACCGCGTTAGCGGCAACAATAATAGATGAAATGCTCATTAAAAGCGCTGAAAATTCAGGCCTGAGGGTTATGCCGAATTTAGGATATAAAACTCCCGCCGCAATCGGAATGGCGAGTAAGTTGTAGACACTGGCCCAAACCAGGTTTTCCTTCATTTTTCTCACAGTGGCCTTTGAAAGTTTGATCGCCCGCAAAATATCGGCGGGATCCGATTTCATTAAAACAACTTTTGCCGTCTCAATCGCAACATCGGTTCCCGCTCCTATTGCGATTCCTATATCGGCCTGCGCAAGGGCTGGAGCATCATTAACCCCGTCTCCAACCATACCTGTAAATTTACCCTCTTTTTGCAGTTTTTTGACATAAAAGGCCTTATCTTCCGGCAGAACTTCGGAAAATATCCTATCGATACCGAGCTGCTTGCCAATTATTTCTCCCGTCCTTTTGTTATCCCCAGTAATCATAGCTATTTCCAACCCCAGTTCTTTCATGCGGGCAATAGCTTTCTTGGCATTTTTCTTAATCGGATCGGAGGCGGCGGCAATTCCTGCAATCCTATTATCAACCGCCAAAATCATAATGGTTTTCCCTTCCGAGAGAAGCCGGTCGATGTCTTTTTGCAGAGGGCTTACATCGAGCTTACGGTCGTTCATTAGTTTTACTGTTCCGACCAATATCTCTCTACCGTCGACAACTGCTTCAACTCCGTGGCCGGCAAGATTTTTAAACTTCTCAATTTTAACGGGGATGGATATTTTTCTTCGTTTGGCTTCTTCCAAAACGGCCAGGCTCAGAGGGTGGGAGGACTTTGCCTCGGCTCCGGCATTAAGTCGGATTATTTGATCCTGAGTAAATCCTTTGACTGCGACAATATCTGTAATTTGAGGTTTTCCCTCAGTCAAAGTGCCGGTTTTGTCCAAAACAATCGATTGCAATTTAGAAACCTGCTCAAGAGTTGGTGCATCCTTAATTAAAATATTATGTTTGGCCCCAAGCCCTGTACCGACCGCAACCGCGGTAGGTGTGGCAAGTCCCAAAGCGTCCGGACAGGCAATTACAACTGTAGAAATCGCGAAAGTTAAGGCAAAAAGAATTGGCTGCCCCAAAATGAAGAACCAAATTGCAAACGTTAAAAGTCCTCCCCCAACGGCAACAATCACTAAATACTGCGCAAATCGATCGGCAATCTTTTGTCCCGGCGCTTTTGAGTTCTGTGCGGTTTCCACAAGTTTAACAATCTGTGCAAGCGCAGTGTCTCCGCCAACCTTGGTGGCTTTAAACTTAACCGACCCCGAAGTATTAATTGAACCGCCAATTACTTTATCGCCGATCCCTTTAACGACAGGCAAAGATTCCCCCGTTACCAACGACTCGTCGATAGCAGTTTCACCTTCAATGATTTCTCCGTCAACCGGTATCTTATCTCCCGGCTTTAAGATTAAAATATCCCCGACTTTAATTTCTGATGTTGGGACAAGCTCTTCCCTGCCTCCGACAAGACGTCTGGCCTGAGGCGGAACCAGATCAAATAAAGCCTGAAGGGCATCGGTGGTTCCACGGCGGGATTTCATTTCCATCCAGTGTCCGAAAAGAACAAATGTAATAAGAAGGGCAGCCGCTTCGTAATAAGAATCATTGCTTCCGATAAAAGTCAGAAGAACACTGAAAGAATATGCCGCCGTTATTCCGACGGCGATAAGAACGGCCATATTTAAGGTCTTTGCCTGAAGAGCCTTTACCGTTGAATAAAGAAAAATCCAGCCTGAATAGAAAAAGACCGGTGTTGTTAAGATTAGAGCAACCCAGGGATTTGGACGAATGATGGAAAAATAAACAATCGGCAGTACAAAAATCAATGCAAAGAAAAACTTGTTTCTAATATCCTCCTCCATGAGAGCCGCCATTTCCCGCCCCGCGATTCCTCCGTGTTCCATACCCATGGCCATAGTCATCCCCATCTTTGTTTTTTCCCACCAAGCCATCTCTGTCACCGGTTTCATTTTGTGCATATCATGTCCGGCATGTTCATTTTTTACCTCTTTCTTTTTACTTTTGACCTCTACCAATTCCATCCCGCACTTGGGGCAAGTTCCCGGTTCGTTCATCACAACATCCGGATGCATAGGGCAAATATATTTATTCATTTCGTGTTTCATAATTATTTTACTAAGACTAAAACTCTCCAGTTAAATCCTATCACTTTCCACACACGCATTCCACGACAGTTATTTGATGTATTTTTCGGGGTTCATGTCAAAACGGTCCTTGCAACTTTCAGAGCAGAAAAAATACGCTTTATCTTTGTATTCCACCTCGTATTTTGTTTTCTCTGGAAGTTCCATTCCACAGACCAAATCCAATAATAAAGATTGTACAGATTTTGACATTATCTTCTTTTAAATACTTTCAGCAGTTCGTCTACCGCCTTTTTCTTATTGCTTTTGAATTGTTCCGAAACATGAATCGTAAGATGTCTTTCCAAAATTAGGCCGTCCAGACTTTTAAGAGAATTTTGAATTGCCAGGCTTTGGTCAAGGATGTCCGTACAATATTGATCCTGATCGATCATTTTATTAAGGCCGTCCAACTGCCCTTTAATAATATTGATACGTTTTTCCGCAGAGGCCTTGTTTTCGTCTCGAAGATGTTTCATGAGTTATACTCTATACCCGTGGGGGGGTATATGTCAAGCGTTAAGCTTTATTTTAAGCTCCACAACTTCCTCCGGTCGGCTGTCCCGGCAGCGGCCCAACTATGCTTTGAAGCCTTTGGGCACCCGTCGCTGAAGAGAAATCTTTCCCTAAAACTTTTTTGGCATCAACCTTGTCCCACGAAATATTCTGACGATCAAAATAAATTGCCGCTGTCAAATAATTATCCGGGAACCAGAAAGAGTTTAGTTTAAGTATGTTGCGATAAATCTCATCGTCGGACAGATTTTTTGCAACCATCATCTCAATTGCGCCGAGAGCAGCCATTCCATGATTACAATCGGGGAACCATGTGGGATTATCACAGCAAGGCCTATAAATATTCTGGGCTATGTCCGCAACTCTTTTTTGCTGATCGGGGGTGAGTGCTATCAGATTAAATTTATTTAAATACTTTGTCGCATCCCCCTTGGCTAAAGTCCAGCCTCCTGTAGAGGCGAAGTTGCCTTCCTGGCCCTTATATTCATTTCCAAAAGGCCCGTCCGTATAAATAATTGATTTTTGTGCCAAACCTATTGCCCAAAGAAGATCGACCACAAACTGCGAATTTTCCGAATTAATTGTAACAGGCGCGTCTGTACCTCCCTCAAGAATTTTCTTCTGCTCGGGAGTTGCCTGAACGGCCTCTTCAAATTTTGCCTGGTCTATTACTCCGGCCTCAACAAGCTCCTTACCCAAGTCTCCCCATGAAATTGGAAGCGTAAAGCCTTCTTTTGGAGTAACCGCATCGGCGAGAGCCTGAAACGCTGTTCTTTCTTTGGCATTTTTCTTTGCTGTCTGATAATCTTTTATCCCAGTTAAAAATTTTGGAGAACTCATTCCAAGTACAAGCCCTCCCATTCCCACTGCCAAAAACAGCAGCACCAGTACAACTATAAATAAAATATTTTTCTTCATATGAAAAAGTTTATCAAAATATAAATCACAAGGCTTAATACTACCATACTTCCCAAACTAAAAACTACCCTTTGATATGGAAAGTAAACTTTTCCGGCTCTTTTGATTAAAAAATTATCACCAATATCAACCAAGTAGAATAAAATAGCTCCTGCAAGCATTCCAAAAGTAAGCTTATCCAATCCAAAAATCTGAGTCATTCGGATGACAAGCTGGAATTTATAAAATGACCATATGGTTGAAGCAAAAACAAGAATATATATGGCGGGCTTTAATATTTTTTTATATTTTTCAACCTGCTTGATTTTTTTTGAGATCAACCAGGAATATAACCAAAAGCTACTTGAGCCGAGAAGTGTGGCTATCCACACACCGGTAATAGAATCATCTATTCCGACCCATCTGGTTAATGTCACCCCCGCTGCCGCACCGGCAACACAAAGCGGACAATGAGCCGAAACCGACGAGGGTGTTGCGATGAAATTCACCGTAAACAGGGAGAATAAAGTAACCAGGAGAATCTTCAGTTTCATTTGACTACCTCCCCGTCAAACTCCAGTATTTTGTAACCGACATCAAAGAAAATCATTATGACTCTGTCAACTGCGCCAATCCCTTGCGGGCCATGGGCTGCCGGATCAAATTCAAAGATAACCTGAGCAGTCTCTCCGGCGGGAAGATCGAAATCAAGCAAGGGATTAAGATCCCCATTCATCTCCATCCCATAAAACTTTGTTTCCTTATTGCCCAATTTTACTTTTGCCACCGTACACATACAGGAGGTTGTTATTTTTCTGAGTTTTATGGCGGAGGTTGAGGTGTTTTTTATATCAAAACTTTTCGAAATTATTCCGCCTCTGTACGGCACTTTACCCAAATCAATCCTCCCTGACGGGCTAGCCTCCAAATTCGCCGCTTCGACATTGTTTATATAACTGTCTTTTCCATTACTGTTACTGCCACTGGAAGCCCTGGTCATTAAAAACGCGAATCCTCCAACCAGGAGTATCGTTCCTACAATTATGGCCAAAATAGTCTTACCTTCTTTTGTCATTTATTTTGCGATGCCTCACTGCCGTGGTTATTTTTCATATGTATACCCTAACGTCCCGTAAGACACGTGTCAAGTATTAAATCCGCGGGCCAACATTTTGTAATTAAGTCAACCCATGACTTTTTCAGCTCCGGGGATTTTGTGAACAAGATAAGAAAGACCAAACGATAGCGATGTAACTACACCGAAAAATAACGGGTCAAAAAGAAACTTTCCGGCAACGTCAGAACCCAGTAAATTAAATAAAGATTTAGCAAAGGCCGTCCAGACACCTTCCAAAACGGCAACATGAACAAAAAATACAAAAAAGGAATGCTTGGAAAATCTTTCGATAATTGAGTTTCTGTTTTTTGTGTTTTCAAAAAAATAATAAAGCGTCAAACCAATTGAGATTGTGTACAGAAAAGTACTTGGACGCCACTGCGAGTAGTAGGAAAGATAGTTTCCGGTTGCCAGGAACCGGGTTCTCCCCTCCCAAAAAACAAATAGACCAAGAAGTGCCGTAATTACAGGTAATATATGTTTCCATTTATTTACAAAAATATTAATTTTTTCTTTGTTTCTGGCAGAAACAATACCGATGATAAAAAAGAAGTATGCCAAAATTGCAATGTGCAATGGATCCGGAAACTTGAATTCGGCCACACCATAATCAAGATACAAAAGATAGATTTGCAAACTTCCCAGAAATATCAAAACCGGTAGTTTAGTAAAATATTTATACAATTTATGCAAAAGTGGAAATACCATGTAAAAAATACAAAGGGTCGGAATAAAATATAATTGATAAGATGCGTTACCAGTTAAAATAACGCGAAGAAAATTATCGTCATTACTACTGTAGATAAACAAATAATATATAAGGCTCCAGACTGCGTAAGGAATAAATATCTTTGAAAAACGCTTTTTGATAAACGACCAATAATCGGTCCCTTCTTTGTAGTTTAGTTCCAAAACAAAACCCGAGAGGGTAAAGAAAAGAGGAACCGCAAAACGGGCAATTTGATTTAAGAAAAGCGTCCAGGAAAACCCAATAATATTAAACTTTGACGCCTCCAGTGTGCGTGTTGTTGTGTGGATAAGAAGTACCGCCAAGATTGCGATCGTTCTTAGCGAATCCAGGGATTTAATACGTTCTTTCATTGGGGGAATTATTTCAGATAGAGGTCAAAAAAGTCAATTGTCCTTTTCATAGCCAAGGTAAAACTTTGGTTGATATCGTGATTGTTGCCCGGATACTCGAAATACTCAACATTTTTTCCGACAGCTTTCAGTTTGTTATAAAGATTTTTTGAAAAATCCGATGGTACCTGTGAGTCGGCAAGGCCGACTTCAATCTGGACAGGCGTTTTAATATCAGAAAGATATGTGAATGGATCAATTGAATTCCAAAAGGCAGGGTTTTCGGCAGGGGTTTTGAAAGTTTTAATTAAAAAATCCCTGTTTTGATTGCGAAGCCGGAGATCCTCAGCGTCAGGTTTATATGAAACTTTATCTTGCCAGTTAAACATTAAATCGCTATATGGTGCCACAACACCAGCCCAAATTGAAGCCGCTTTAATATCTGTCCTGTTTATAACCAGATCTTTTAAAGTAATGTAACCGCCCATTGAATGTCCCCAAACACCGATTTTGTTTGGATCGGCAAGGGTGTATTTTCTGATTGAGGAGATAGCATTAAGGTCGTCAATTATATAGTCGGGTGAGAAATATGAACTTGTTGGCTCCCCTTCACTTTTTCCGTTACCGCGATAGTTTGGTTTAAAGACAATGTAACCATTTTTGGCAAACGCGTCAGCATAGGCAATATAGTTTCCATCCGGAGTGTATCTTTCGGGAATTATGTAGCCATGGTTTAGGATAATTACAGGCCAGCCTTCTGCGGGTTTTACTCCATTCGGCACAAAAAGAAGTGCATAAAGCTTCAAGCCATCAGATCTGTAGGAAACAATATAGCGGCTATAGGTCTTTTCGGGAGACAAGGTCTCTTCAATGGTAATATTGCTTCCGGGATAATCCCTTTGGCGCATAGACTCAACACTAAGAGGATTTGATAAGTTTCTGATGGCAGTTTGAACGGAAACGCTTATATTGGGCCGAAAAAAGCCAATAATAATTGCCAGTACTGCTATAAAATTGGAAACTATAGTTTGGACAGTGTTCACTTTTCAATTATAACCGCCTAATCTAAAAATTCGAAATGTTGTCCTTTTTGTAAACTCCGAAGCCCTGAGAGATAGTCTCCCCATTAGAAGCCGTAACGCCATCCTGATGAAATACCTGTTCGTACCGAAAACCCGGTAGGTCTTTAACTTTTCTGTCATGTAAAACTGTTTGAACATCGGACGGATCCGCCTTTATCTCTTTATCCACTCTTGTAATAAAAAGCTCATCGAGTACGTCTGCGTTAAGAAGTATCTGGAGAACTCTTGGACCTGTCGTCATTTTTATAACTTTATATTTTCCATTATCGGTTAAATAATTAAGCACCACTCTACCGTCTACACCCTCTTTGCCGGCAGGAACTACCGCCGCGCCGCTTTTCCTATATTCTTTTGCTTTTTCTGAGGCGGAACCGTCAAAAGTTGTAAAAATTATTACTTTCCTGTCATCCGCAAAGGCGGCTGATGGAATTTCAAAATCCAAACTTCTACTGACAACAACAATGTCAGGATTTCTTTTAAGACCGTTTCCGACTCTCCACTGGCCTAATGAAGCAAACTGTCCTCCTTCTGAAAATTGATCAATTACATTCTGTGTTTTTTCACCCAAGGACGCATATCTTTTCAGATATCCCGCCCCTGTAATTATTACGTCCGCCTGGGCCGTAAGTTCCTGAAAAAGTCTCCAATCTGAAGCATTTTTGAGTTCCGGAGCCACCTGGAATTCTCCATTTTCACTCTTTTTGGCAATTACATCATTTTTATCACAGATATAATTAGCAATCACCAATGGTCTGCCTATTTTTTTTGCCAAACCCTGCAGATCAAACTCAAGGTATATGCCTTCAATTTCTTTGACTTTTTGTTCCATTTCTTTCATTTTATTAAATTTCTTTTTTCATTCTATCAAATTCTTTCTCTGAAAAAGTACGCATTTTCAAACTGAAGAGGTTAAATAATGTATACTGAACCTGCTTTGCAAATTAGCAGAATACTATACTATGCAGGGGGAAAGCTTGTGAAAGCTTATTCCAAGCTTATGTTTAGAATGAGTGTTAATTCACACTCGTTGATCCCAACAGGAGCCAAAATTATCGTTGCCAACCATCCCACCACAACCGACCCTTTTATCTTAACCTCAATTTCTAACGGACAAGCAGCAGTTCTTATTAAAGATGTTCTTTTTGATGTTCCGGTATTCGGAAAATATTTGCAAATGGCGGGACACATTCCCGTCAGAACAGGCATGGGAAGAGAAGCTTTTGAGAGAGCTCTTACACTTCTGAAAAGAGGTATTACCGTTATCGTTTTCATAGAGGGAGATTTGAGTAAATTTATTCATAAAATCGGAAAACCAAGGACCGGCGCAATTAGACTGGCTATGGCCTCCGGAAAACCCATCATACCGATAGGAATAAGTGTCAAAAACAAAAACATAAAATCTATCAAGTCAGTTATTAAAGGGGTACATGAATTGGGAAAATGGTATTTGAACGGCCCTTACGCATTAACAATAGGAAAATCTATCAGTCTCAAGGGTGATGCAGGCAATAGAACCCGGATTAAAAATCTTTCGAGCTGGTTGAGAAGAAAAATTTCAGGACTCGAAAAAGAAGGTGCTCTAAGATTGAACTTAAAAACATGAAGGCAACTGATTTCACTCTTCTTGACCAAAACGGCAGAGAACATTCCCTTTCCGACCACAGGGGAAAGTGGGTCGTTCTGTATTTCTATCCGAAGGACGATACACCGGGTTGTACAAAAGAAGCTTGCACTTTTAGAGATTCGTTTCACGAACTACAAAAGATGGGTGTCCAGATCCTTGGAATCTCCAAAGATTCTGTGGCCTCTCACAAGAAATTTGCAGAAAAACATAATTTGAATTTTCCAATTTTGAGCGATGAGTCCAAAGAAGTTATTAAAGTCTACAAATCTTGGGGCAGGAAAAAATTTATGGGTAGAGAATTTGAAGGAACCATCAGAAATACTTACCTAATAGACCCAACTAGTGAGGTGGTAAAGTTCTATGAAAAAGTAAATCCCCTGACTCACGCTTCGGAAATTATTTCGGATATAAAGGATGTGCAAAAATAAACAGAGCTCACTCTTTCGCCCTCAACCAAACAGTTTCCGAATGAGAATGGTCAAAAGTGACATGTTGTTTTTATTTCCGGAGGAAATTACCGGGCGGGACCAAACCGATAGAATAAGCCACTCCTTTTTCTCATTCTGCTTGGCAACAACCTCAATCCTTGTGCCGGCATATGTACGGAAGTATATCCAGGATCCCGGAGCAGAACCTTTTCGCGACTCCATAGGACTCCTCCAGGTTGCCCAAGCGTCCCCTTGTTTTATACCTCTTTGACGCATTCTCTCAATGGCATGGTTTGTCCAAATTACCCCACCAAAATGATTGTCCATTATTTTTTCGACACCCTCATTTCTGCCGTAACCTCGTCCTGGGGCATTAGTTCCTGAAGAATATCGGAGGATATATTTTCCAGTTCCTGCTGTAATTCTTTTTCTATATCACCTTTTCCTGTTTTTTCTTTTAAATAACCCAAAATATGCACTTCATCGTGCGGACATTTGTGGAAGATCTCTAAAAATTCTTCATGATTATTCCTGGGCAGCCTATCTAATATTTTTTCTACAACTTTGTTGTTAATCACCTCATCAACAAGCTCCCAAAGTTCTTCCCTCTCTTCTTCCGATGAGGCTGAGTCTTTTATAAATACTTCAATCTCCTCAAAAGCTACTAAATTATCAAAAAAAAGTTTCGTCATATTATAATTTCATAAATTTCAAGCTTCGCTTATCCTTGTATCATTGTAACCCCAGGCAAATCATTTTGATTATAATCAACAGGTCCTAAAGGAACAACATTCTTGGGATCATCCACAAAAAAGACAATTACTGATCCTTTTTTATATTTTGCCCCACCCAGATAATTCATGACTTCGGGACTTCCACCAAATTGTTTTCCCGTCCAGGCGGCAGGGCCCGAATCCGCTATATCCGCAACCACTGCATTACCGTTTTGAGTATTAACTACCAAAACTTTTCTGTATTTATACCAGTCCCTGACATATGCCAATCTTTTTTTCCAATCAGGAAGATATAGAGTTTGTACTACTACATACCACTTCTCTCTTTCAATATCGTCATTGGTCAAATCCGCCTTTGATTTTGTAAAATACCCCCATGCTCCGCGTCCGGGAGCCATGCCTTCATCATATTTATCAGTCTTCGGGTGCACCGACATACTGTCTCCAGGATATCTGGCCAGGTGTTGCTCAGCTCCTATATAACCAAATGTAGTATTCAGGTGTTCCCCTTCCAAAGTTGCTCTTGCATTTATCCCGACAGTCTGATTAAGAACCTGCTCTAACATTTTTTCCTGGGTTCTTGATAAAGGGCCTGCTTTTTGGGGTAAAATTTGCCGAAAAGAAGTTAAGAGTTTTTCCTGTTTTAATACCCCCGAACTTTCAGATTCAAAATCCGAAATATTTTTCACAATTGAGGAGACCACCGGCAGTTCTTTTGATATGCCCGGTGTCGCAAAAAGCAAAGTTCCGGTCAAGGCACCCGTTGTTATTGCCTTAGCGGAGTGGGAACGGATTTTTCCAAGATCAATTCCATTTTCCGATAGAAATTTTTGAACATGAGGATATTTTTCAAAAAGACTGCTTTTTGCCTGTAAACTTTTAAGTTTTAGCTTGTTCCTGAGAAATTCCGAATCGACTTTTTCCTTGCTTATCTTGTAAGTTGTGTTGGGCGAGTCATGAGCCATAAATTAATTAATAATGAACAATTTACAATTAATAATTCAAAAAAAATTAGAGAACGGACTTTAGTCTATTAATTGTTTTGTCTTTGCCTAAAATAATAATTGAGTCGTTAATCGGTGGAGTAAATTTAGATCCGGTAAGTGCAACTCTTAAATCCATGAAAAAATCTCCGATTTTATATCCCTTTTCTTTAATCTTGGCCATTAGCTTGTCATTTAATTCCTCTAATTCCCATTTATCAATATTGCTAATTATATTAAGCGCATCAGTTAAGTGACTATCAGAATTACCTCCCAAAATGGCTTTGTCGACTTTATGCGGTTTCCAAAAAAAGCCTGCAATATTTTCCAGATCGGAAATCTTTGCAATTCTATCCTTAACCAATTTTGTTATCTGAAGTTGTTTTTCTTCAGTAAGCTCTGCAAATTTTTCATTTTGAATTTTAAATTTTGAATTTAAACTTTCATCGGAAAGTTTCCTGATATATTCTCCGTTAAACCAGTCCAATTTATTCTGCAAAAACCTCGGATTTGCTTCCTGAAAACCCTGAATATCAAAATGTTCAACAAATTCAGAAAGTGTAAAAAGTTCACGGTTGTCTTTTGGTGCCCAGCCGAGAAGCATAATAAAATTCAGAAGTGCTTCCGGAAGATAACCTTCCTGTAAAAATTGCTCCGCAAAAACCGAATCTCTTCTTTTGCTTAACTTTTTCCCTGTCGTAGCAGAAAGAATATCTGTTAAATGTCCTATCTCCGGCCTTTTTCCACCCAGATATTCGAAAACCAAAAGATGAATCGGAGTACTCGGAAGCCAGTCATGACCTCTCAAAATGTGAGAGATCTTCATATCAAGATCATCAACCATTGCCGCTAAATGATAGGTCGGAAACCCATCCGATTTGAGAAGCGTGGCATCATAAACCGTGTCTGTGTTCCAGGAAATATCTTTTTTGTGTACAAAGTCATAGTAGGTTAAAACTTTGTTTTCAGGAACTTTCAATTTTATTGCACCCGAGCTTAATTTTTTATCGCGGCATGGGTCGCGAAGTACATTGGAAAATCCTTCCTCCTTTGCATTTTTTGCCTTGCATTGGCAATAAAACGCGTGGCCCTCTTCAACCAGTTTCTTGGCGGCCTTTTCGTAAATGCCGGTTTTGTGCCGCTCCGACTGAACGTAAATTTCATCCCACAGTAAATTAAATTTTTTAAGGGTGTCTTGAATTGCCTGGGTAGAACCCGCCACTTCTCTTTTTTGATCCGTATCTTCAATTCTTAATATAAAATCGCCTCCTTCGTGGCGTGCCAGGGCGAAAGCGTAAAGCGCAGTTCTAAGACTACCTATATGTAAAAATCCCGTAGGACTTGGTGCAAAACGTGCACGAACTTTTGATCCCATAAATGGATTTTACAACATACTACATTGATTTCCCATAGAGTGCATTGAACAGGAAGCTCCGGAACTATATACTAAATCGGTATGACCTCACTCACTAAAATAGCCATTACCTCCCGAAAGGTAATCAGGTATGGAATTTATCTTATTATTTTTCTTATTGTAGGAAGAATTTTTCTTGATTTGGGGGTAAAAATCTATAAAAAGGTCTTTCCGGCTCCACCCCCGGCCCCGACTGTCAGATACGGCAAACTGACAAAAATTCCTTTTCCGGAAAATGGGGTTACCGCAAAACTGACCTATACCATTGAAACAGCCGAGGGCGGGCTTCCTACAAACATTCCGACCCAAGCAAAAGTATATTTTATGCCAAAAACCAGCGCTAATTTGCTTTCTTTGGACACAGCCAAAAGTAAAGCCGCCGCTCTGGGATTTGGCACCGATGTCCAGCAAGTTTCGGATACCGTTTACAAATTCAAAAATTCAAATTATCCATCGACATTGCAGATGAATATTATTACCGGTACTTTCTCGATCAGCTACGACCTTATTAGTGATAAAAGTCCTATTGACCTAAAACCACCCGTTGCAGAGGTGGCAGCATCAGATTTCAGATCGTTTCTTTCGGAAGCAAATGTTTTACCGGGGGATTTGACCGGATCTGTAACCCACGATTTTTTGAAAATCTCAAACGGACAACTTGTGAGTGCTTTATCTCTTTCTGAGGCAAATTTCGTAAAAATAAATTTATTCAGGAAAAATTACGACGATCTGCCAAGTGTGACGGAGAATCCGAATCAGGCAAATGTTTGGGCAATTATAAGCGGTGCCAGGAATCAGGGTCAACAGATTATTGCCTCCGAATATCACTATAACGAAGTTGATGAATCCCAATATTCGACCTATCCGATCAAAACCCCAACCGAGGCACTAACCGAGCTGCAGGCTGGAAAGGTTTTTATTGCCAACCTTGGTCTTAATGAAAATGAAGGAACCCTCAAAATCAGGCGTGTATTTCTTGCATATTTTGACCCTGATGCCATAACTGAGTACTATCAGCCAATTTATGTTTTTGAGGGAGATAACGGATTTATAGCATACCTTCCCGCAGTCATTTCTGATTACTATCAAGCGCAACAGTGATTTTCATCTCTTGCCGTCCGCAACTGGCATGGAAATTCTCACTTTCTGCCATTCGTAGTTAGAAAATGTCCAATCGATAAGTTCCTTTGTTTCACCAAACCTGTCCTGACTTCCAAGAATGGCAATCATAATTTTATGGTTATCACGTTCAACATAGGTAATCAGATTCTCGCGTGCATTTTCTGTCCAACCCGTCTTAACTCCCAAAACTCCGGGTACTTCCCCCAACAGTTCGTTAACATTTCCCAAATTATATTTTATTTTACCTGTGGCGTCGGTCAGGGTGATGGATTTTGTGCCGACAATTTTTGCAAACTCGGGGTTTCTCATTGCAACTTCAGAGGCTCTTACCATGTCTTTCGCCGTGGATCTTTGACTATCACCGTCAAGCCCGACAGGATTTGTGAATTTTGAATTTTCCATAGAGAGATCGCGAGCTTTTATATTCATCGCATCTATAAAAGCATCATACCCTCCAGGGTAGCTACCCGCCAAAGTCATTGCGGCATCATTTGCGGAATAGACCAAAAGTCCGTAAAGAAGATCTTTAACTCTCATTTGTTCCCCGGAATAAAGTCCCATTTTTTGTCCGTCAACACCTGCGCCTTTTGGTACAGTCAATATTTGGTCAAGCGAATATACGTCAAGGGCGACGAGGGCGGTGATTATTTTCGTTGTCGACGCCGGAAGAAGTTTTGCATCAGGATTTTTTTCGTAAAGACTAATCCCGGTTCCCAAATCAACCACCATTGCGCCTTGGGCAGAGACAACCGGAAAAGAAGATCCGTTTCTCAAAATTGGATTTGCCGGAAATTCTTTAGGAAGGAATGTGAGAGTGGGTTTTTTTGACAGGTAGGGGGTGGTTGTTGAAAGACTCATTGCACTTGAGGCCAAAAAAACAAAAACTATCATAACAAAATATAAAAAATAGTTTTTATTTATATGAAATTTCATTTGCATTTTTGAAGCTTCATCTGGAAAATCGAAGATCCACCCTTTCCATGTCTCTGGGAAAAAGCGATGCTTCTCGAACATTTTTAAGACCCAATATATGCATTGTTACCCGCTCCGCCCCTAAGGCAAATCCACCCAAAGGAGGGACACCAAATTTAAATGACTGTAAATAAAGCTCTATATCCTTCTCCTTCAACCCCCACTCTTTTACATGTTCAAGAATCACCTTGTAATCATTGAGTCTTTGGCCTCCGCTTGACCACTCAACACCCCGACCCAAAAGATCCACTGAAAATGCGTAACTCGGATCCTCAGGATCCGGGGAAACATAAAATGGCTTTTTCTTAGTTACAAAATGAGAAATATAGACAAGATCGCTGCCCTTTTCCTCAAGTGACCACTTACAGATTTCGCGCTCGTCTTCAGGTGCCAGATCTTTTTCGGCTCGAACATCTCTTCCTGTTCTTTTATAAATAATTTTCTGAGCTTCCTTCAATTTCAGGACAGGAATCTTGTCCGAAATCTTCGGCAGTGTCGCATCAAATAAGGCAAGCTCGTCCGAACATTTCTTTTCCACCTCGGAAAAAATAAAGCGGATGACGTACTCTTCCATATCCAACACATCTTTCCACGAATCTATAAAACCAAATTCTGCATCCAGACTTGTTGCCTCTGTTAAATGACGTGTAGTTACGGAGGGTTCGGCTCTAAATATTTGGTTGACGCTAAAAACACGTTCAAAAATTCCGACTAAAAGTGATTTATAAAGTTGAGGACTTTGGGAAAGGTAGGCTTCATGGTCAAAATATTTAACCTTGAAAACTTCAGCCCCACCCTCGGGAACGGAGGAAATGATGGAAGGAGCCTGAAATTCAATAAAATCTTTTTTAAGAAGCGCCTGCCTGAAAGCATCTATTATCACAGCCTGAACTTTGAAAATAGCCTGCTGTTTTTTATGCCTTAGTGTTAACGCACGGTAGTCCAAAAGGGTCGGCAAATCTACATTCAGATCCTCCCCGCCCATGTCAAATGGGAGTTCGGCGGCAGGACTAAGCACTTTGAGTGACTCAATCTGAATCTCGACCGATCCTGTGGCAATTTTGGGGTTAATCAATTTTTCCGGCCTTTCCGAAATAGTACCCATTATCTCGATTACCGATTCGGGAGAGACACGCTTGAGACTCTCGCCGACACACTGAATAATTCCGCTTCTGTCTCTTAAATCGATAAAAGTTATTTTTCCGTGGTCGCGAATGGTATTTGCCCAGCCTTCAAGACGGACTTTTTGACCAACTTTGCCTACAGTATCGGCAATAAGGCTTCTTTCCATAGTCATATTCTAATGCACAAAGAGCACGAAATCTAGAATCGCTTGATTCCGGTATAAAATTAATATAACATAACCATCTCAGTCGGCATTTTGCCAGTAAACTAATATGTCTACATCAAAGGAATGTCCACTCTACAATGAATGCGGCTTCGTCAAATGGAGGATAGAACGCCCGGATTCTCATATTCCACCACTACCTAAAGACGGTGATTGTGGCAAACCGGCGGTTACATGCGGAAGGCTGGAGGAAAGTCATCCTGTTGGTATAAGCCTGAGCGTCACGGATTATGGACCGAAAACATATGAAGAAATTGTAATCGGTTTCCCGGAAATACCAAACGAAAACGGCAGGCCGCCTCGCAGACTTGTCGGCAGCGGAAGCGGGTAATCGGGTTTTTTAGGAAACTATTTCTATATCCCTGATCTTGAGCTGGATGGATTCGTTTCCCATCCAAACATTCTTCTCCGGCGAATACACCAAGTCCAATTTTGACCCAGGAGCCAGTTCTGGGTAAATTTCTCCCCCACCAAAATATATTGAATCAAAAATGTGTTCACCTTGCTTTAGTTTCAGCTTAAGGTGTCTTGCCTCCCTACCAACCGATTTTACACTAATAATTTCGACGCCGCGCGTCACAAAAGTTGCGCCGGGGTTCCCCAACCCGGTCGGTTCAAATTGTTTAAGTTGTTCAATAAGTCCGGGATTAATTTCTCCGAAATTAAGTTCCATGTCAATTCTTAATTTTTTTTGCAGCAATTCATCCGTCAGTAGTTTATCGGCAAACTTGTTTATTTCCTTTGCAAACTTTCCAATTTTACCGGTTTCAATTGAAAATCCAGCAGCCATTGGATGCCCACCGCCTTCCAAATGAAGACTTACAGCCCTGATCGCTTCAATAATATTAAATCCGGAGATTGACCGAGCAGAAGCTTTTGAAACTTTCCCCTTTGTGGAAAAAACAATTGCGGGACGGTAAAATTCTTCAACCAGACGTCCCGCTGCCAAACCGATTACCCCTTCATGATATTTTTCTCCCGCTATAACAATAATTTTTTGACTGGTTACACTTTTGCGGGCAAGTATGAGTACTTCTTCAACCATTTTCTGCCGTTCGGAATTGGTACCTCCAATATTTTTTGCAATCTCAAAAGCTTTTAATTTATTTTTTGTGCAAAGCAGACGTAATGATTCGATTCCCTGTTTAAGGCGTCCCATTGCATTTATTCTCGGAGCGATTATATAGCCAACCTCGTAAACACCGACATTTTCTATCCTCGCTTCCTTAAAAAGAGCCATCAGTCCGGGTCTTTTCGTGCGATTTAATTCTTCAAGCCCATGTTTAACAACCGACCTGTTGGGCCCTATAAGAGGCATCTGGTCGGCAATTGTTCCAATGGCAGCAAGTTCCAAACCAGTGGTTGGTAAATCCTGAACCATGGATAGTTCCTTCGCAAAAAACCAAGCAAGTGCGGAGCCACAAACCAATGTAGAATGAATAATAGAGAACGCATGATTTTTCTCTTCCCCTTTTTGATGGTGATCAACAATAATCACGTCTATTCCCAATTCTTTAGCTTTTCTTATACCTTCATATGCGACAATGCCGTTATCTACTGTAATAATTAATTTTAAATTTTTAATTTTTAATTTTAAATTGTTAACACTTTCGGCATTAATGCCATACCCTTCTTCAAATCTATCGGGTATGTGCGGTAAAACATCTAACCCAAAAGAATGCAAAGCCTCCCACATTATGGCTGTTGCCGTAATCCCATCGGCGTCATAGTCTCCATAAACAACCACAAATTCTTTATTCTTTTTGGCTCTTTTGATTCTAGCAATAGCTTTTTTTACGGACTCATCACTAATTTCAAATGCTTTCAATTTTATTTTTCTGGGATCCGTGGGGTGAAAAAATTCTTTTTCCTCTCTTTCTGTTTTAATCCCTCGATTTTTTAGAAGTGTTTTAATTATCTGCCTGCTGTTTTCTGCTTTTTCTTTTCTTAATATTTCCCATTTCATACCAGAAGTATATGATACTTCATCGGCAGAAGAAACCATAGCTGTTATAATCAAGTAATGACCAATATTAAATTACCAAAATCTGTAGAGGAAATTCTGGAAAAGTTTACCCAGGCAGGATATGAAATTTACATCGTCGGCGGAGCCGTACGGGATACTCTAATGGGCAGGTTTGTTAACGATTGGGATTTTACTACAAATGCCACCCCCGAAGAGATTTTAAAGGTAATTCCCGGCGGACTTTACAATAATCAGTTCGGCACGGTTTTTACCGATAATCCCGATGATCCCGAAAAGCCCCATGAAATCACAACTTTCAGAACTGAAGAAGGTTATTCCGACGCAAGACATCCCGACAAAATCACCTGGGGAAAAACGCTCGAAGAAGATTTGTCCCGACGCGATTTTACGATTAATTCACTTGCTCTTAATAAGAATCTTGAAGTGGTCGATCTGTATAAAGGTCAGGGAGACATAAAAAATAAACTGATCTGTGCGGTGGGCGATCCCGACGCCCGATTTTCTGAGGATGCCTTAAGAATGATGAGGGCGGTAAGAATCGCGGCGGAGCTCGGATTTACAATCGAGGAAAAAACTTTTGAGGCAATCAAAAAAAACGCACCATTAATAAATAAAATCGCCAAAGAAAGGGTAAAAGAAGAGTTTTTCAAACTTATATCCTCCCCGAATCCGTACGACGGAATTATCATCTTTAAAAATTGCGGGCTTATGCAGGAAATTTTACCGGAAATGGAAAAATGTTTCGGAGTCGAGCAAAAGTCGCCGGGAAGACATCACATTTATGATGTTGGCAATCATCTTTTAATGTCCTTAAAAAATTGTAAATCAAAAGACCCTGTAACCCGGTTTGCAACCTTAATCCACGACATAGGAAAGCCCCAGACCTACAGAAAATTGGGTACAGGAGTGATAACTTTCTACAACCATGAAATGGTTTCTACAAAAATAGCCGAAAACATCGCAGACAGGCTTAAATTTTCCAACAAAGAAAAGGATAAATTTATAAGACTTATCCGCTGGCATCAATTTTCAGTCGACGAAAGACAAACCGACTCAGCCCTACGAAGATTTTTACGGAATGTAGGCCCAGAAAATGTTGAGGACATGCTGGCGCTTCGCGTTGGAGATAGACTCGGTGGTGGCGCCAGAGAAACTTCCTGGAGGCTTGAAGAATTCAAGAAAAGAATAATTGAAGTACGAAAACAACCTTTCTCCATTAGTGATTTAAAAATCGACGGAAATGACATCATGAAAAAGTTGAATATTAAACCCGGACCGGAAGTGGGAAAAATATTAGGTGAGCTATTTGATAAAGTCGTAGAAAAGAAAGTTGAAAATAATAAAGAAACGCTGATCAAAGAATTAAAAAGTCTTAGAAAAATTATTTAGTGTTTTTCCCGGATTTAATTCTTCTGGAGAGTTCGTCCCATGTCACGAGAATTGAAACCGCTACAAATGGTGAGGAGTAAGTTCCGGAAACCGTACCTACAAGAAGCGCCACCGCAAACCATTTAATTGTATCTCCACCCAGAAGTATCAACGCCAAAAGCATGAATATAATTGTGAATGAGTTATTGATAGACCTGACCATTGTTTCACTAATTGCCCTGTCTGCAAATTCGGAGGGGTCACCCATCCGGCCCTTCCGCATTTCGCGGATTCTGTCAAATACAACAATGGTGTCATGAACCGAAAATGAAAGAATAGTAAGAACGGCCGTCACAAAAAGAAAATCCAGTTCGGCACCAAAAAAGTGCCCAAGAATTGAAAAACTTCCAATTACAACCAATATGTCATGTATAGTGGCAAGCGTTGCCGAGACGCCAAATTTAATACTTTTGAACTGATGGGCAATCCATAAAAGTATTGCGATAGCCGAAATCAGGAGAGCATAGATTGTTTTCTTGATCGTTTCCGGACCAACTGCAGGACCCACATTTTCAAATTTTATCTCGGTTACCGTTCCCCCAACCTCTTTTTCCAGATTTGCTTTTATTCCTTCCTTTTGAACCTGATCGACAGAAGCGCCTTTGAAAGTTTTTACACTTCCGTCAGGAAGTCTGTATTCCAAACGACTCCCGCCGGTAAAATCGACCCCAATATTAAATCCCCAATTAACCATTGAGAATATTCCGAAAATAATTAAACTTCCGGACAGAAGTAAATAAAGCCAGCGGTATTTCATCCAGTTCATTTCTTTTTCTCCTTTACAAAAAGTCTTAATAAATTTCGACTCACATAAATTCCGGTAAATAAGCTTATGATTATACCCATGAGTAGTGTGATGGCAAACCCTCTGACGGGACCGGACGACTGAAGAAATGACCAATCCAGTGGATTCATTAATACCAAAGATGTAATTATTGTTGCAACGTTGGCGTCTCTTATAGAGTCCCATGCCCTTCCGAATGAAACTTCCAGTGCATCCGAAATATTTCGTTTTAGCTTTTCTTCTTTAAATCGTTCAAATATTAAAATGTTGCTATCAACCGCCATTCCAATTGACAACATAAATCCGGCAATTCCGGGAAGTGTCAATGTGATAGGAATCAGTTTATAAAGCGCCAGTGAAATTACGGAAAATATAAAAAGCCCGACATCCGCAACTAAACCAAGTTTTCCGTACGACAGAACCATGAAAAGACCAACCATTAAAAGTCCGACTGCACCCGCTACGACACTTTGCCTTACCGACAGAGCCCCAAGCGTGGCCTCTATTGTTCTTTCCTCAATCAACTGTATAGGAACGGGAAGTGCTCCGGCATTAAGCTGGATTGCCAGCCCTTTTGCCTCATCAACCGTAAAACTTCCGGATATTTGTGCATTTCCGCCGGTTATCTGTTCCTGAACAGTAGGTGCCGAAACGATTTGATTATCCAGTATTATCGGCAACTCCTTCCCTATATTTCTTCCCGTGATTTCAGCAAATTTTTTACCACCCTCTTCGCTAAACTGAATCGAAATTGCGGGCACTCCGGTACTTCCGTCAAAAACAACCTGGGCATTTTTAAGGTCGGCCCCGGTTAGGTCTGTTGGAACGAGGGTTGCTGACGGGGTGGCGCTCCCGACGGTAGTCGACTCTACAACTTCCGCAAAGGATAGCTGTGCAGTCTTGCCAATAAGGTTGATTGCGGTTTGAGTATCGCTAATCCCGGGAAGCTCGACTATTATTCTATCTTTACCTTCAAAATTCGATGTCCGGACGGTGGATTCTGAAATCCCAAACATATTTACTCTGTTTTCTATAATATTTCTTACTCCGGTCAGGGCATCGGATTTTTTATCGGCAGGGACTTTATTCATATCTGCTTCAAAAACAAGCTGACTTCCGCCCGCCAAATCCAAACCCAGATGAACCTTGAGATCACTCTGAAGCGAAAACTTACCGATATTTATATTTATATTTGGGCGAGTTATTTTTTTACCAAAAACAGAAAAACTTTGGGGTAAACTTATAAAAGTTGCTGCCAAAGCCAAAACTACAATAAATATAAATTTTTTAAGGGGAGTTCCCAACATATGGTCTTCAAAACATAAAATTAACCTACGAGGTCTTCCTCATCGCCTATTATCATTACCCGACTACCGGACAGAATCCCCAGAAGAAACGGGTCACGTCTCTTTTTTCTAAAATCAAATTCATCTCTACTCATCGCTGTATAGTTAATTTCCTTACCCCTGCCGGTTTCTTCGGCCCTAATTATTGAAGCCAACTCCGGCAAAACAACTTCCCCAACAACCAAAATGTCGACATCATCATCCCTCTTGTGTTCTTTGTGTCTGACAAATTTTCCGGAAAACATTACAAAAGAAACTCTTCCAATTTTATTTTTATTCTCAATTATTATTTTGCCCAAACCTGTGGTTTTAGCAACCACTGAGGTTAAATCGCCAAAAAGCGGATATTCGGGTCTAATTGAATAATAAATTCTATTGCCGCGGGGTTCTTTCCGGAGTACTCCGTCTTTTTCAAGTTTAGTCAGCTCGCGTCTCACAGCATTAATTTCCTCTTCTGTTTCCCTGACAATCCCTCTCACATGATAAACCTCTTTAAGATTGGAAAAAAACAGCTCCAAAATTTTTATTCTTACCTTTGAAGTAATGATGTCTGCTAAATTTGCCATCTATTTTTTGGAGCAGTTAAAATTTAATAAGTTACCGCGTTTTTAGCGGGAACCAACTCTATCCAGGTCTGTCCTCTAACCATCTTTATCTCTTTCCCATTTGTATCATAAAAAACCTCCCTGTCAAGCGCAGATGCCTTTTTCCATGTTCCCTGAATCGCCTCGCCATTCTGGAAAATTAAGGCCTTACCCGTTCCAATAACCTGATAGAACATATGGTGTTCCGTGTCCACAGGGCCCTTTTCGGTTACAAACATTATCACAACGTTTTTCGCGGAAAGCTGGGGTTTATCAAACTCCCATTCAACATGGGCGGATCCGCCATTAAACCTTAGGTAAGAATTTGTAGCAGAATCATACTTCCACTCAACATCATAACCCGGCATACTCTCCCAAAAATTAAATTTAATATCAGAGGCTAGCGGTGAAGTTGCCGCTTTTCCATCTTGGAAAAGCCATTTCCTGAAGCCTTCTGTCCAGGCAGTGCCACTCTCGTCTTTGTAATCGTAGCCTCTCTTGCCGGCCTCTTTCCAAACCTCATCTAGATCGGCAACGACCGCGTGTTCCCAAGCGGAGGCATTATTGCTATCCAGACGATATTGATTGCGAATAACAATGGGGTAGCCAATATTATAACCACCATCAAAGTTGTTGCCGTCTGAACCACCGCCCCAACCTAATTTCTCAAGTAGTGTCACAGTATTAACTGTAGGGTCAATTTGGGAGCTTGGCTTAACACCACCCGGACAAGTGCTACATATATTATTTGCCCCTCCCTGGTGCAGAAAAACAGGATCTTTTCCATAACCTGCAGCCATATTTATAAAATAAACCCTGGCACTCCTAATTGGAGCCACCTGAACATCCTCAGCTGCAGCACCGCAATAAAATACTGACATAAATCTGGTAATTCCACCTTCTACCACAACCTCATAAATAACATCGGCGCGCGATAAGCCGGATTCTGGTCTAGCCTCGATATGGTTTTCAATCATTGCAGTAACAGGACGTCGTTCACTCCAAACTTCACTTTCTGCCTTGGTGTACATCTGACCATTTATTGGACATTCCTCAGTTTTGGGAAGATTTATATTAATTTTAGTTTTCTTACCAACTCCGCTGAGAAGTTTTGAGGCCCCTTGAGGAGAAACATAATAAAAGACCGCAAGGGAAATCCCCACAGAGATCAGGAAAAGACCAATAAAACTTGCAATAACTACACTTTTTTTTGATCCGAACAAATTTTTGAAACTAAATTTACCCATAAAAATAACGTATTTTTTATTCTATCACTTATTTGCTTTTTTGCGCATTAACAACTGCTTTCTTTTCCTCTGCGGAGAGTTCAAGGCTGCTTTTGCCATTTTTAATGTCTTTCATATAGACTCTTGTTCTGTCTCTGGTATGTAGACCGGTAATAACGACTCCTGTATCTCTGTCATCGAGGATGGCCAGGCAAAAACTATGGTCTCCGCCAAGTTCACTAAATGGATTGAACCTTACAAGTCCAACTTTCTGAATATGACGTCTGTCGTTATCATCGATTACATCGATCCTTTTAACAATTTCTTTGATGTTTTTGGTGTTTTCGTCTCCACGAACCAATATTTTCTCCAGAATTTTTTTGATATCGGTTACTTCAATCCCTTTCGTTAACTTTTTATAAAGAGCAAAAAAACGATACAAAAAAAAGCTTAAAGCCAAAAGCCAAACTCCAAAAATTACATAAATATATATACTCAAGTTTTGCATCAGGTTCCCGGCAAGCTTGTGTCATTTTTACATCTTGAAAAGTTAGTGTCAAGGAGATATAGACTAAGGGTATGGTAGAAATACGGACCAGAAAAAATAAAGAAAATCCCCATTACGGATTCCTGGTCTCTTGGGAACCAAGGCCAACAAAAAAAGTCTATGTCAAGAGGGAAACTAAATTTAGCAAAAATGTGACGTTAGCCTCAAGTAGGCATGCCAAAAGAGCCGAATCTTTGGCACAAGCCGAGGCTGCAGCCACCAACCAGAAAGGTATCGTGCGAAGCTTAATTCGCATTAGCCTCATCTTAATTCTGGAGCTGGTGATATACTTAGCCTGGAGCAAATTTATTCTGTCCTAACGACTGGAGGTGAGAAATTATGATGTACTGTGTAAAGTGCCGCGCCAAGAGAGAAGGAAAAGACGCACAAGAAGTTACCATGAAGAATGGTAAGAAAGCCACAAAGGCTGTTTGTGAAGTATGTGGCACAACCATGTTCAAGATCGGAGGTAATAAATAACCTTTAATCTTAGAACACTTAAAGCAAAAGGGCACCGGCATGACCGGCCCCTTTTGTGTTCCCCACTAATATGAATTTCGCAAAGGTATTCAAGGTATTTGGAAAAAATTACATTTTAGTTCCCCTCGAAATTTTTGGTTCCGATCCATATAAGACTTTAGTTTCAACTCTCCTATCTGCCCGAACAAAAGATGAGGTTACATTGGAAGCTTCAAAGCGTTTATTTAAAATCGCCCCCAATTTAGAGAAATTGAATCACTTAGAAATTAAAGCAATTGAAAGGTTAATCTACCCCGTGGGTTTTTACAAAACGAAAGCAAAGCACCTCAAGACGCTTGCAAGGACTGTCCTCACAAACTATGGCAGAAAAGTCCCGAAAACCCAAAAGGAATTAACCACACTGCCCGGCGTGGGAATAAAAACTGCAAATTTAGTTTTGAATAGAGCTTTTGAGATTCCCGCAATTGCGGTTGATACTCATGTACATAGAATCTCAAACTTGCTTGGCTGGGTACATACAAAAACTCCGGAGCAAACCGAAAAAGAATTAATCAAGATACTTCCCAAAAAATACTGGCCAAATATGAATAGATTATTTGTCTCTATCGGCCGACAGTTTACTTCAAAAAAAAGACTGGAGGAGTTTTTAAGAAAAGAAAGGTTAATCTGAATAAATTATTGTCACAGGTCCATCCATTACCGCTTCGATTTGCATATAATCACCAAAACTTCCGGTTTCAACCTTAATGTCTTTTTCTTTTAATGCCCTGATAAATAATTCGTAAAGCTGTCTTGCCCTGGCAGGATCTTCCGCATTTATAAAACTGGGTCTATTGCCCCCTTTGGTATCCGCATAAAGCGTGAATTGAGAAACGACCAAAATACTTCCGCCAGTATCTTTGACTGAAAGATTCATTTTTTTCTCCCCGTCTTTCATTACACGAAGTTTTACCAGTTTTTCAATAAGCACATTAATTTCTTTTTCCGTATCCCCTTTTTTAAAACCAACCAAAACAAAAAGTCCTTTTCCGATTTCCCCGATGGTTTTATTGTCAGAAACTGTCAAGACTTTTGCTTTCTTAACCCTTTGTACAACCAATTTCATACGGTTATTCTACACTAATTTTCAACTTTTGGGCGGTATTGAAGCGCCTCTGCAATATGAGTTGAGGAGGCTTTAGTGTCCCCGGCCAGATCCGCAATTGTCCTGGCAATTTTTATAACCTTAAAATAACTTCTGGCCGAAAGGTTCATTGTTGCGGCAGCACTTATCATAATAGTTCTTGATGGTTCATCTATCTCACAAAAATTTTTAACGTCACGGGTTGTCATTTCTGAGTTAGATTTTATTCCCATTTTCTTAAATCTCTTAAGTTGCATATTGCGTGCATTTTGAACCCTACTTTGAATTCGACGTGAGGATTCTCTTTTTTGTCCTTTGTCATCAACTAATTTTTGTGTTTCGACAGAAGGAACATCAACGTGGATATCAATTCTGTCCATTATTGGGCCCGAAATTCTTTTTTGGTATCTTGCAATCATTCCGGGGAGACATGTACATGTTCTTTTTAGGTCTCCAAAATATCCACACGGACAGGGATTACTCGCAGCTATCAGCAAAAATTGTGCAGGATAAGTAAATGATCCTTTTGCTCTTGATATTGAAACTTTTCCATCTTCCAAAGGCTGTCTGAGAGCTTCTAAAACATGTCTTGGAAATTCCGGAAATTCATCCAAAAAAAGAACCCCACGGTGGGCCAGTGAAATTTCTCCGGGCATGGGATTACTGCCGCCTCCGATTAAACCAATTCTGCTGGTTGTGTGGTGTGGACTTCTGAAAGAACGTTTTGTAATTATTGATTCTCCCTCCGGTAAATTTCCCGTAATTGAATAGATTTTTGTTACCTCTAAAGATTCGTCTTCTGTAAGCGTCGGTAAAATTCCCGGGAGTGCTCTTGCCAACATTGTCTTCCCTGAACCCGGCGTGCCCCTCAGAAAAATGTTGTGTCCCCCGGCGGCAGCAATTTCGAGAGCTCTTTTTGCCTGTTCCTGACCGACAACCTCCGAAAAATCAAACTCGGCATCGCTTTTTGTAAGTAATTTCTTTAGATCAGTTTTGGCGGCAGGTAAAATCTCTATAGTTCTGCTAAAAAATCGTACCAATGATAAAAGTGAATCGATAGAGTAAACATCAACACCTGAAATAACCGATGCTTCCTTTTCATTAATTTTCGGGACAAATACATTTTTAATTTTTTTCTCTCTGGCAAGATATGTCATCGGTAAAATTCCATTTGTATGCCTTAGCGTTCCGTCGAGTGAAAGTTCGCCGAAGAAAATGGAATCAGAAATATCGGGTGCAATCTGGCCAGACGCAATTAATATTCCAAGAGCAATTGGTAAATCATATGCAGGGCCCATCTTAGGTAGATCTGCAGGTGCCAAGTTGACTGTAATTCGGGTAATGGGAAAGTCGGCACCGCTATTTTTTATTGCTGATCTGACTCTCTCTTTTGACTCTTCGACCGCTTTATCCGGAAGACCAACAATGGTAAAGCTTGGCAGTCCTTGAGTGGCAACATCAACTTCAACATCGATAAGAACCGCGTTTAGCCCACAGACAGCACCGGAGACAATTTTTGAAAGCATATCGACTAATTAAAATATAATACAATTTCAGAATATCTAAAAGATGAAGATAATTTAATTTGTTTTTCCTCTCGAATCATGACACCTGTTTTTAGGGTCACTACACTGATCTTGACAAGTTGAATCGTTTAAATAAATATCCGGACAACCTGAAAGTTCAGGAAACATAAATGCTTCACATCCCCCTCCCGGAGCACAAACATATTGAAGATTGGAAGGTTGTTGGGCTGGAGTATCTTGGCAAAACGGGTTTAATCTTACATTTGAACTGGCTGTCCCATAATTAAATTGACACTTTGGTCCACAGCCGTTTCGACAACCAAGTGTATCTATAATGCTATCTTCTGTGTAATTCAGATTCCCATAAAGTTGGAACCAGCTGGGACAAGAATTGATTTCACTGACATATACATATGAATTTGATGTTGTAGGATCACAGGGCAGATTTGAAATGTAAGTTTTGTTACCTAGACGAAAAGGGTTTCCGCAAGCGGGTACTGAGACAGGGTAACAACCGGTATCAATATAAAATTCTTCAACGAATTTACCGATTTCATCAATATCCCCTTTTCTTTCTGCGTCCCGGGCTTTTGCAATTTGAGTAGGTACATTTAATAGAGAGAATATTATTAAAACTCCAATAAGTGCAACAACAATTAAGATCTCAACCAGAGTAAAACCCCGAAGTCGAAGTCTCATATGAGTATATTATACTAGATAGAAGAATCTAAGAAATATTTAAAACTTTTTTAGCAGCCAACCTTTGAAGCAATCTTTTTTCCTGTTCATCTTTAAGCACAGCCCGTTTTTTCTCATCGTTTTTAAGATTTTTCTCGACTACTTTTTGGCACTCAGGATCAGGACAAATAGTTTGCGTATAGGTGATTTTTGATTTAGATACCATTTCATCGTGAGAAGAGACGATTACTCTCTCTTTTCCGCAGCGTGGACACTTGCTCATCTGCTAAATCCCCCTCTTCCCGGTCTGTGACCGATCTTTCCACTCCTACCAAAATTTCCACGTCCTCCCTCGCGTCTTCCGAAATCTTCTCTTTTTCCAAAACCTCCACTTCTTCCACCAAAACCCCCTCCTTGGGGTCTGTCGCGCCTTTCCTCCATTGGTTTAGCCTCAGCTACAATCAATTTCCTTCCACCAAAATCAGTGTCATTAAGTTTGGCAATTGCACTAGATGCTTCCTCAGAAGTTTCCATTTCCACAAAACCAAAACCTTTTGATCTGCCTGTTTCTCTATCGGTAATAATCGATGCGGACACAACATTCCCCACACCAGCAAAAAGATCTCTTAACTCATCTTGAGTGCTTGAAAAGGGTAGGCCAGCTACGAAAAGTCGTTTGTTCATATTATCGAGCTTAAATATTAGAAGTTTATCCAAACGGCCAAAATTATAAGCTAGACGTGTCATTATACCACAGATTCAGTACAAACACACCGTGGTAAATCAAAGTATTAACTCCTATACATTCAGTCGGTTTTTACTGAAAAATGGCTCAAAAAGTGGTATACTTCAACCACTCTGGAGAAAGGATGATCGCTGTGTTTGAGCCTAGCTCTAAATACAGAGGAAAGTCCAGGCAGCAGAAAGCAGGGTGTCCAGCGTAAGCTGGAGACGGGCTTAAGAGTAATTTTAGGTTTGGCCAGTGAGAGCCACAGAAACTATGTCGATTCTTTTACCCTAAAGGTAGAAGGAAACGAGTGAAAAGAGGCAATCCTCCCCGCTGCAACCTCCGAAAGGGACGTTTGAGGCGCTTTCCCAAGTCCCGAGGTTCGAGGGCGTTAGATAAGCGAAGCTTGTCATTTGACAGACAAACTTATCAGTTTGGCGGGCGTAAGCCCGTCAAAAGATGGATGATCATCGAGAAACAGAACCTGGCTTACTAATCTCCAGAGCATAAAGGTACCCACCGCAAGGTGGGTATTTTTATGAATAGCGATTAACAAGCTCCGCTTACTAATCTTCAGAGTACAAAAACCACCAGAAATGGTGGTTTTTTGTGGAGTTTAACTTTCTCTTCCCAGATATTCCTTTAAAAACACCTGCAACATAATTACGAAAGGAACTGCAATAATTACCCCCATGACCCCTGCCAGCTTTGCCCCAATTGTTATTGAAATAAGAACCAAAAGTGGAGAAACACCCGCCGACTTTTGCATTATTTTAGGAACCAAAACGTAATTTTCCAATTGATTAACCAAAAAGGCAACAGCAGCAGCGCCCACCCCTGTTAATGGGGATATTCCGAATCCGATAAGAACAGCAGGAACGGCAGAAATAATCGGTCCCAGGACCGGAACTATCTCAAATATTCCTGTCAGAATAGCCAAGGGAAGAGCAAACGGAATCTTAAGTAAGAGGTATCCCAAATAATTCCCTATCGCCACCACCAGCATTAAAAGCAGTTCTCCTCTGGACCATTTACCCAGTCTTTCCTCAATTGCAATAATTAACTTGCTTACCCTCTGCCCCTTTTCCTGACCCAGCAAAAGAACTATCTGATCTCTCATGCCGCTATAGCCCATAAGCATATAGAATGCAAAAACCAAAATAGTGATTACGGAAATAAAATTAGAAAAAACGGAAAAGGTGAAATTCAAAACACCCCCTATTTGATTCAAAATTCCGCTAGTTATACCCGCTGTTTCAGAGGAATTTAAACCAATATTTGAAAGGTATGTTGGAAACGCACTGACAAAATTTGTTGTTTGTTGAACCAAAGCCGGAGTGATCAGGGCAACAACCCCTCCAAAAACTCCAAGAACCAAAATATAAGTAATAATAACCGATAAGCTTCTGTGAATTTTAAGTCTGGCAAATAAATTTACTAAAGGATCCAAAATTGTCATCAGTAAGAAAGCAACGAAAAGTTCTAAAATTATTTCACGAATAAAATAGAGAAGTCCCAGTCCTAAAAGAAAAAGGACTGTAAAGATGATGGTTTTGTGAGAAATATCAATTTTCCTAAGCATCGGCTCTATTATGCCATTTTTCGAATATTTTTTCCACACTTTCGGGGTAATCCTTATTAGTTATATCAAACCATTTTATCCTACCGTCCTTTTTAAACCAGGTTATTTGTCTTTTTACATACTTTTTTTCTTCCTTTTCCCAAGTTTCTATTACTTCCTTTTCCGATTTTTTCCCTTCAAAAAAATCCCGCCACTCCCCATATCCCATAGAACTCATTGATTGCATCTCCCAACCAACATGGTTTTTTAATAAGTTTGCTATTTCGTTTTTTAGCTTTTCTTTAAATCTCTCCGATACTCTCTGCTCAATTTTGTTGTTTAAATATTTTTTATTTGCGGCAAGCCCTATTTGCAAAACATCAAGATCAATTTTTTTGTTTTTTATCTCAGACTCTTTACTGCCATGATTCACCCGCCACATAGCTATCTCTATCGCACGAACTAGACGTCTTGGATTTTTCTTGTCAGAAACATTCATTCCTGCGGCTTTTATTGAATCTATTTGCGCCAGGTTTTCAAAAAGCTCTTCCGAAGACTTATCTTCTAAGCTTTTTCTTAAAGCACTGCTTTTGGGAACCTCTGCCGTGGAAATCCCGTCGATAACTCCTTTTATGTAAAGGCCGGTGCCACCTACCAGTATAGGCAATTTTCCTCTTTTAATTATGTCAGCAATAATTCTTTCTGCAAATTTTAAATATTGAGACACACTAAAACTGTGTCTTGGATCAGCCAAATCATATCCCCAAATTCTTACGTCCTTAATTTCATAATAACCAAATCTTTTTATCCACAAATATTTAAGTTTTGCGCCTTTTGGTAAATCTTTACCTGTTCCGATATTTAAACCTTTATAGACTTGGCGGGAGTCGGCAGAAACTATTTCCCCATTAAATTTTTTAGCAAGAGAAATTGCCAAGCCGGTTTTTCCGGTTGATGTGGGGCCACAAACAACCAATAATTTATTCATTTTTAGCTGCTGGCGCTAGTATACTTTGTAAGAGCAAAATTCCAAAACTTTAAGGAAAAAAACATCGATAAAATACCGACTGAAAAGGCTATTACTATTCCAAGAACACTTACACCGCCGATCATGGCTTTTACCGGAGTCGTCATCATAATTCCAACAGGTATTAAGTATGTTAAAAAACCTTTCATAGGTTCTTTGTAAATATCTACAGGGAGCCTTCCCAGATTGGTTAAATCTCTGTAAATCATTACTGCGTGATCGACTTCTGTGGTAACAATTGCAAACGCCAGAATTGCTATATGAAAAGCCGTGGCAATCAAAAAACCGTTTATTAATAAAATTAAATAAATCAAGACTCCGGACATCGTCGGTTGAAGACTCACACCATAAACGATTGTTAAAATAACAAGCGGTGGAATTGTTATTAAATCAATGACATCAGCCCCTCCCATCAGAACCCGAAAAAGAGCATTAAGCGGCTTAACCAAAACCAAGTCAAAATCTCCTTTTATTATCATTGGCCTAAAATTGTAAACTTCTCTAAACAAAAACTGTGTTGTTACATCAACCAGACTAAACGTTAAAAAGAAGAAAATAATTTGGTTGCCGGAATAGCCAGCCAGACTTCCGGTTCCTTTCAAAAGAAAATACAAAAAAAGGAAAAAGAAAATAAACCGAAAAATCTTTCCGACTAAAAACATCGAAAGGGCGAGTTTTTGTCCCAATACCGCCGAAAAAGAATTTCTGCTCATCATCCACCAAATTTTAAAATATTTTTTAAACATAATGTTACCCTCCAAATGACTGATAAACTTTTAGTCCTTTTTGCCAAACAACATTAAGAAAAATCCATAAAACTCCTACCCAAGACGCGGCAACCATCAAACCCCCAAAAAGAGCCCAACCGCTAATATTACCCAAATACACCTCAACCGGAAAATAAATCAGATATGGAAAAGGGGTCGCTAAAATTATCGACTGCAGCCCCTGGGGCAAAATATTTATCGGGAAAAGCGAACCTGATAATGCCTCTACAATTACCACTGTAACCAAGAAATGAGAACCCCAACCTATCTCCGGAATCCAAAATGGAATTGAGCTAAGCAAAAAAAGAATCAGGAAATATATGATAACCGCAAAGATTATGCTTACTAAAAATGCCAAAATTACGGCAATATTTGTTTGAAACAAAAAGGGGGGTTTTAAAACCAAAAAAAGCAAAATAAATTCTACCGTAGCGAAAATCAAATTTAAAACTTTGCTTGAAATGTCTCTTGTAAACCAGTATTTAAAATAATTCACCGGTTTTGTCAGATAATTTGAAAGGTTTCCGCTTGCCACGTCATTTGATACATCCATTGCCCGAGCTGATAGGACCAAAGCTCTAACTATCATTATTCCAAATACGTAAGTTAAAATTTTTGTTCTGTCGTAGCCAAAAATTTGCTTTGCCGGATCGGAATAAACAGTACTCCAAATAAAGTAGGTAAGAAAAATTTGCATGACGTTTCGAATTCTCCAAAGAATGAAATTTAATCTGTAGGCAAATTCCTCCTCAAAGGAAATCTTGAAGATCTGCAAATATTTTTTCATCACATTTCTCTAGCTTTGCTAGAATCCTTTCTAAGTGACAAGAAAGATGGTACTTGTGACATCGCATCTTATTTTTTCGGTTCACTTTTGAATGCTTTTCTGATAATTTCCTCAATCGGGATTTCTTCGATTGTCAGGTCATCAACCGGAAAATTTTGCAAAAGTTCCGAAGCGGCAACAGCTGCAGCCGAACGCGGAACGGAAAAAACCACTTCAGGAAAGGATAATTTTTTAATTTTTCCGATCTTTTCTAAATTGGAAATATTATTTTCGTTGGAAAGGGTTGCCTTGATAATTTTTTCTTTGGCATACTGCATAATCAGATCTTCAAAAGCTCCGTCATAAAGAATTTTCCCGTCATTGATGATGATTACGCGTCTTGCTAAGTTGGTAAGATCACCCATATTGTGGGATGTCAGAAGAACCGTGGCGTTATATTTACGATTGTAATCGTAGATAAAATCGCGGACTTTTTGCTGAGCAATAATATCAAGACCGATTGTTGGTTCATCTAAAAATAAAACTTTGGGTTTATGGATGAGGGCAGCAACCAGTTCCATTCTCATGCGTTGTCCCAAAGAAAGTTTCCTGACAGGCGTATTGAGAAGTTTCTCGACGTCCAGTAGTTCCGTTAATTCCTTCAAGTTTTCATTATATGAACGCGTCGGAATATCATAAATTGCACGGTTTAGTTCAAAGGTTTCTATTGCGGGAAGATCCCACCAAAGCTGGTTTTTCTGCCCCATCACAAGAGAGATTTGTTTTAAAAACTCAGGATTTCTCTTCCAGGGATCAAATTCCAAAACTTCTACAAAACCGGCTGTCGGATATAAAAGACCTGAAAGTGTTTTTAATGTTGTAGTCTTCCCTGCACCGTTTGGTCCTATAAAACCAACAAGCTCACCCGGTTGAATTGCAAAAGAAACTCCCTTAAGTGCATTGATAATTTTTTTCTTGGGAGAAATAAGGGATTTAAAAGCACCTGTCAGTCCCGGTTCCCTTTCCGTAACTTCAAAATCCTTTACCAAACCATCGACAATTATGGCTCTGTCCATAGCTAGAGTATACCATCGAATAATTATAAATTAATAATTATCGGGAGACTTGTCTTTTGAGTTTTTTACCCGGAGTAAACCTTGGAAGTCTGTGGGTCTTGATCGTAACCAACTTTTCTGTTTTTGGAATTTTAACGGTTTTACCTTTCATCGAAATCACCCTAAAAGTTCCAAATCCGGAAAGAACAACTTTTTCACCTTTACTAAGAACTCTGCCGACCTCATCCAAAAAAACATCAATTGCCTCTTCTGCCGCTTTTTTGGTTAAGTGCGCCTTTCTGGCAACCTGATCAAGAAGTTCTGCTTTTGTCATATTGCCTCAAGAATACGGCAAGATTTACAAAATGTCAAGAAAAGTGTTTTATTTTGCCGAAGTCGTCTCGGTGGCCCTGACCTCGCGGATGACGGAAACCTTGATTTGTCCCGCGTATTCTGCTTCTTTTTCCAGTTTTCTGGCAATATCATGCGCCAATACGGTCAGTTTATCGTCATCGACCTCATCCGGATTAACAATTACACGGACATCACGACCTGCTTGAAATGCAAAGGCAACATCCACTCCGGGAAAACCTTTTGCAACTTCCTCTATTGTGCTCATTCTTTTAACATAATCTTCGTGCGGCTCGTAGCGGGCACCGGGCCTGCTTCCGGAGATGGCGTCCGCCATCCAAACAATTACACTTTCATTGCTGGAAAAAGGCCTGTCTTCATGATGTTCCGCCACACAAGCTATGACTTCTTTGGGAATTCCATATTTTTTAAGTAAATTCACACCAAGTTCAATATGGTTTCCTTCTTCATTTGTAATAACTTTTCCAATATCGTGGAGTAAACATCCAAGTCTTACCACGTCAGCATTTGCCCCAATTTCATTTGCGATAGCAACTCCCATCCTGGTTTCTTCAATAGTGTGAATTCCGAGATTTTGACCATAAGAAGTTCTAAACCTAAAACGACCAATCATACGCATAAGTTCGACGGGTAAATTATAAACCCCACATTCATGTGTAACTTTCTTTCCCTCCTCGAGAAGAACTTCCTCCATCTCGGTTTTCACTTGACGTATTACTTCTTCGATCCTTGACGGCTGAATTCGGGCATCTTTAATCAAAATATCCAGGGCTCGCCTGGCAATTTCGCGTCTTACAGAGTCAAACGATGAAAGTCTGATTTCGTCTGTTTCGTCGATTTCAATTTCAACCCCGGCTTCTTTTTCAAAAGTTCTAATGTTCCTACCCCCGGCACCGATGATTCTGCCCTTAACATCCTCGTTGGGAACTTTTACCGAAGAAACTGTGTACTCGGCTGTATATTCGGTTGCCCCATGCTTCATGGCATCTATTAGGATTTCTTCCGCTTTGTCATGGGCTTCTTCCTTAATTTTCTCTTCGGCAGCCCTAATTTTCTTGGCAATTTCACCGGTTAAGTCTTTTTGAACTTCATCAAGAAGGACTCTTTTGGCCTCATCAGGGGTCATTTTCGCAATCTTGCTTAATTTTTCAATATATTCATCGCGCGTATTCATATTTTGCGAGACAAAGAAGAATACACCTTAGACAAGGTGTATAACGAACGAAGAAGCCGTATTTATTGCTTTCTTGCTCATATCTTTGACTCTGGGTATATTTTACCACGAGGTCCTGGGAGTGGCAAGCTACGGTTATCTTTTTATAACCACTTTTTCAATGACATCCCAACTGAATCCCTTTCCTGCCAAATATTGAAACTTTTTTTGTTTGGCAATTTTAGAGTCCATTTTATCCCATTTATAGGCTCTTTTTTCCAAAAGTTCTCTTGCCATTTTTTCCTCGTCAATTGGAGCTTCTTCCAAAATATCATCAATAACATTTCTGCTGATTCCCTTACCGCCAAGTTCCAGTTTCAAAACTTTGACAGAGATCTTCTTGAAAGCCAGTCTTTGTTCAACCCACCATTTTGCAAACTTAACATCATCCAAAAGCTCAAGATGTTTTAATTTTTCAAATAAACTCTCGTGTAAACTTTCATGAACTTTTTTCCTTTTCAAGTAGTTGTTTATCTCCTTTTCGCTTCTGGGCCTGAGCATCGTAAATCTGAGAAGTTTGTCTAGGGTTTTTTGAAATTCAGCTTTCCTGATTATTTTTTTAACTTCGTCGTCCGTCAACTCCGTGCCTATTTTAATATGAGATAAAACAAGATTATCAAGATCAATTCCGAAACTGAAGACTCCGTCAAGATAGACGTTGACTCTTTTGCCGTTTTTTTGAGGCTTAAGCAGGGTAACAGTTGGCATATGCCGAAAGATCAGTCTTCCTTTTCTTCTCCAATTTCTTTTGGCAGTTTTTTCCCTGAAGCTACTATATCGCGGATTTTTTTGTCGATTTCGTCCGCAATCTTGGGGTTATCTCTCAAATAAAGTTTGGCGGCTTCCTTACCTTGAGCGATGGGTTTGTCTTCATAATTAAAGAATGAACCGCTTTTACCAATAATCCCAAGTTCAAGTCCCACATCCAAAATTCCTCCGCCTCTACTGATTCCTTCAGACTCCATTATGTCAAACTCGGCAACGCGAAGCGGGGGTGCGACTTTGTTTTTGACAATGCGAGCACGATGTCTTGAACCGATCACTTTCTCCCCATCTTTAAGAACCTCTATTCTTCTAAGATCAATTCTCACGGATGAATAGAATTTAAGAGCCAATCCTCCCGGAGTTGTTTCCGGATTACCAAACATAACTCCGATTTTTTGTCTAAGCTGGTTGGTAAATATTAGAACGGTTTTACTTTTGGAAATTGCCCCTGTTAGTTTTCTTAACGCTTGAGACATAAGGCGAGCCTGCATTCCCATGACAGCATCTCCCATTTCCCCTTCAAGTTCCGCCCTCGGTACAAGGGCTGCAACAGAATCAACTACTACAACGTCGATTGCACCGGATCTGATTAAAGTTTCCGTAATTTCCAAAGCTTGCTCACCTGTGTCGGGCTGAGACATAAGAAGGTTGTCAAGGTCAACTCCAAGTATTTCGGCACGGACAGGGTCAAGCGCGTGCTCGGCGTCTACAAACGCACACTGTCCACCGTGCTTCTGAGCCTCAGCAACAACAGAAAGGGCTAGAGTGGTCTTCCCTGAGGCTTCAGGCCCGTAGATTTCGACTATACGGCCTCTGGGAAGCCCTCCAACACCCAGTGCCAAATCAACCGCCAATGAACCCGTGGAAATTACGTCAATCTTGTATTTTTCGCCGGAATCCCCACCTAAACGCATAATGGATCCTTTTCCATATTGTTTTTCAATCTGATCCATCGCAAGCCTTATCGCTTGAAGTTTTGCGGAGCTTCCTTCCTGCTTAACCGGAGCTTCAATTTCAGGTTTTTTTGATTTTGGCATTGTCTCTATCTTTTACAACGGCGGTTAAAATAATTCAATGGGGAAAATTGATTCTAGTCGGGGTGCTCGGAATTGGACCGAGTTCAGACGCACCCCATGCGCCTATTCTACCGGTGAACTACACCCCGTAATTCAAAGCCATTTTACCACGAGGTATTAAAAATACCGAGAGGCAAGCCGTGTTTAGTATAGAAGCTTATTTTTTTTGGAAATTGTCCTCCGACAGCGCTCAGAATTTCAACTGTTTTTTAACGCTTCGGACTTTGCTTGGCGCGTCTGGCTTTTCCGCCCTTACCAACCATCCTTCTTTGTCTCTCCCTGGAGTCTCTGGTTAAAAGATTCAATTTCTTCAAAATAATTTTATTTTTATCAGGCGCAACTTTTACAAGACCTCTGGAAATTCCCAAAGTAAGGGCATTCAGCTGTCCTTCTTTTCCGCCCCCTGCAACCTTTGCCGAAAAATAATATTTGTCGGATGTCTCTGTAGCTCCAAATGGTTTAGCAATTACTTTTGCATTGAGCTCTCCCGGAAAATACTTTGAGGCAGACATTCCATTGACTGTGTTTTCCCCTTTTCCACGATAGAGCCTGATGCGGGCGGAGCTTTCTTTCCTTCTCCCGATTGCAAATATGTAACCAATTTTTTTAATTTTTGTCATTTTTGTTTGTTAAATTCTGCCTCATATGGGTTTTTATCTCCGACTACTACCTTAAGTCTTAACATCCTATCACTTTTTAAACGATTATCGGGGATCATGCCGGAAACCGCGTGCTCGATTATTCTTTCAGGATGTGATCTCATTACCATGTCATAGGATTTTTCTTTAAATCCTGAGGGATAACCCGAATGAGTTCTGTAAACTTTCTGTGATGCTTTCCTGCCGGAAACCATTATTTTTTCTGCATTAATTACAACAACATAATCCCCCGTATCCATATGGCGGCTAAACGTTGTTTTTCCCTTACCGGTCAAAAATTCTGCGACTTTAGTTGCAAGTCTTCCCAGGATTTCGTCTTTGGCATCAACTAAATGCCATTTTCTTTTAATATCTTTTGGTGTCGGTTGAAATGTTTTCATTTTTCTTCTTTTTTGATGACTTTTTTAGTTTCTTTCTTTTCCTCTTTTTTTTCTGCTTTCTTAGACTTTTTTTCCTCTTTCAATTTTGCGTCGTATTCGATCTTCTCTGTCCATTCCAATCTTACCATTTGTGCATTATCCCCAACTCTTCTTGGAAGAGAAATCGACCTTACAAAACCTGAGTTTTTCCCAGAAAAAGCTTTGGCAATGTTTTTAAAAAGAACTTCCGTTGCTTCTCTTTTGTTGTCCAACTTTCCCAAAACTTTTCTCCTTGATGCAAGGTTTCCCTTTTTAGAAAGAGTTACCATTTTTTCCACGCTCCCTATAACCGCCTTTGCTTTTGCACGGGTGGTTACTATTTTCCCATTCATGATCAAGGCCTTCGCTAAAGAGGCAAACAGGGCTTCTCTAGCCGGACGAGATCGGGAAAGTTTTCTTCCGAACACTTTCTTGTTCATAGGTTTTACTTAATTGCGAGGAACTCGACACCTTTTGTTCCGAGTGCTGCAGCTACAATTTTGAGGGATTTTTCACCGAGGTTTCTGACTTTTACCAAATCTTCTTTCTTTGCATGGGCAAGCTGTTCAACTGTTTCAAAACCTGCCTTAATCAAAGCATTGGCTACTCTTGTTGGAAGTCCAATCTCTTCAACTGAAAGTTTACCGGTGAGTCCCAACTCATCCTTGGGGGCTTCTTCTTGTTTTTCTACTACTCTAGGATTAACGATTTGGGCAAAGTAACTCATCAATGTTTTTGCCGAATCTGTAATTGCACTGCCAGCTTCAATTGTCCCATCGGTCCAAATTTCCAAAATAAGTTTATCGTAATTTGTCAGTCTACCGACACGAGTTTCTTCAATTTTATAACTTACTCTTTTTACGGGCGAAAAAGATGCGTCAACCGGGATAAGGCCGATCGTGTCAGATGGCCTATCCTCTGCGGGCGAAAAACCAAAACCGCTTTCAATTGTTATTTCGGCTGAAAGTTTTGAGCCTTTATTAAGAGTGCCTAAAACAAGATCGGGGTTTGCAACTTCGATTCCCCCGCCAACTTTAATTTCCTTGGCTGTAAATTCGCCGGCTTTGTTCACTTCCAAAGTTGCCTTAACTGATTTATCTGTGCTTCCCGAGAATCTGACTTTTTTGAGGTTAAGGATGAATTCGACTGTATCCTCCTTCATTCCTGACAAAGTAGAAAATTGATGCTTAACGCCGGCAATTTTGACGGAGGTGATTGCCATGCCCTGAAGAGACACTAAAAGAACCCTTCTTAATGCATTGCCAATAGTAAGCCCATATCCCTGTTCGAGGGGGGTGATGGCAAATCTGCCGTAATTGGTTTCTTTCTTTTCTTCCTTTATTTCAAAAGTTGGTTCGTTCATATTTATCGTTATAACGAATGTAGGTATTATATCCTACCCTCAAGCTGATTTCAACACGATCTTCTGGACCCATTGAATGGGACACTGCCCCTCTCTGGAATTACCTGGAATAGTCACCATACTCCTTTCCAGGCTTATTGGAATATTCGTCAGACTCATCTCTCGGTGTTACCTCGAGTATTCATCAAATTCATTTCCAGTCAAGCTTCGCTTATCTGGAATAGAACTCAACTATATCCTGCTCGCTTATCGACTCAGTTATATCCTCACGCTTCGGGTACGATGAAACCTTGCCGACAAGTGCCTTTCTTTCAAGCCAGGACGGGACTTTTAGGTCTTTTTGATCAAAAGCATTTTTAACCTCAGGTATACTTGAGGCTTTGGCATCCAGTGTAACAACATCTCCAACCTTCAAGCTAAATGAAGGTATATTTACTTTCTGGCCATTCACTAAAACATGCCTATGAGAAACGATTTGTCTGGCTGCCGGCCTACTGGGAGTAAAGCCCAATCTAAAAACGGTATTATCGAGACGTCTTTCAAGGCTAACCAAGAGTGCCTCTCCGGTATTTCCTCTGGATTTAGAGGCTTCATTGACGTATCTTCTAAACTGCTTCTCCAAAATGCCATAAATTCTCTTAACCTTTTGTTTCTCACGAAGTTGTTTACCATATTGAGAAGAGCCCCCTGTTCCCTTTGGTCCATGAACTCCAGGAGGAACATTAAGTCTCGTTAACTTCGCGCCTGCACTGAAAATATCAAATGCTTCGCGCCTGCTTAATCTGTCTTTTGGTCCGACGTATTTTGCCATATATTTTTAAATTTTAAACCCTACGTTTCTTCTTCGGTCTTGGTCCGTTATGTGGAACCGGTGTAATATCTGCAATCAAGGAAATTTTAACTCCCGTAGCCTTTATAGCTCTTAAAGCTGCATCACGTCCCGCACCGGGACCTTTAACATAAATTTCAACTTCGCTAACCCCATTCACATCTTTAACCTTATTTATCACTTTTTCAACCGCACTTGTTGCGGCAAATGGTGTTGCGCGCCTTGTACCTTTAAACCCGGACGCTCCTGAGGACCCCCAGGCTAAAGTCTCTCCTTGGGTATTTGTGACGGTTACCAAGGTGTTGTTAAAGGAAGCGGAAATATAAACTCTACCCAAACCGACTTCCTTATTGATTGTTTTTTTAGCTTTAGTTGTCATATGATTATTTTGCTTTTTCGTCTTTGTTTGTATTCATCTTGGACAGCATTTCTTTCTTAAAGGCTCCCACCGTCTTTCTTTTTCCTCGTTTTGTACGGGCGTTTGTTCTTGTTCTCTGACCTCTCGCCGGAAGACCTCTCGCATGCCTCATACCACGATACGAACCGATTATTTGCAGTCTTTGAATGTTTTCCCTGACTACTCTGGCTATATCGCCTTCTATTTGATATTTTTCAAGTTCCGCATTTATTTTTGAAATTTCTTCACTGGACAAATCCGACACCCTTTTTTTGATATCGATACCACAATCTTTTAAGATTTTTTCGGACAAAGTCCAGCCTAACCCTCTAATTTTAGTTAGAGCATAATCTGCTTTCCAGTTATCTTGTAAATCAATGCCGGCAATTCTTGTCATGTTTTAATAAATAGGAAATTAATCCTGGCTTGTTTTCGTCATCCCTGACGCTGCTTATGCCTGGGATTTTTGCAAATGACGTATAAAACGCCTTTGCGCCTAACAATCTTACAGTCCTTACATCTGGCTTTTATCGAACTTAAAACTTTCATATATTTTAGTATTAATATTTATATACTATTCGGCCTCTACCTTCGTCGTAAGGTGTCATTTCGACTTTTACCCTATCTCCCGGAAAAACTCTTGTGTAATTCCTGCGCATTCTCCCGGTCAATGTTGCCAAAATGACTTTGCCATCCACAAGCTCAACTCTGAACATTGTGTTGGGAAGGGCGGCAGACACTGCACCATCTACCTCAACTACATTCTTGGTTTTCATCTCGTTAAAACTTGTGCTCCTTTTTCCGTTACGGCAACTGTATCCTCGAAAAGTCCTGATATTTTACCATCACGCATGGCAATTGTCCATCCGTCTTCCAAGATCTCAACTTTGTCGGATCCCGCTGCGTACATCACTTCAACTGCCAGTACCATTCCCTTTTTGATTATAGGACTGTCCTCAACCCTTTCGGGTACAAAACATGGAATTTGCGGATCCTCGTGGAGTTTGCGTCCTACCCCATGTCCGACAAGCGCTTTTATGGTTGAATATCCCGCACCCTCAACAACTTGCTGTATTGCATTCGAAATATCATAAATATAGTTGCCTTCTTTAACTTCTTTTAGGGCTTTTTGCAAAGCCAGTTCTCCCGTACCTAAAAATTTTTTAACTTCCGGTGCGGGGCTTACCCCAACAGTAATAGATGTATCTGTGTGAAAACCCTTGTAATAAACTCCAACATCAATACTGACTATGTCACCGTTTTTAAAAATAACATCGGAGGTTGGAATTCCGTGCACCAGCCCTTCGTTTATATTTATACATGTCGCCCAGTAATAATTGGGTTCTTTATCAAAAGACGGCTCGACTCCTTCCTCTTTTATTAACTTCATCGCCAAGTTTTCGATATCAAGAGCCGTTACACCCGGCTTAACCGCAGTGGCCAACGCTTTCTTAATTCTACCAAGCCTGATACCCCCCTCACTTATAATTTGAATTTCTCCTGGAGATTTAATTTTGATCATTTTCTTTCGCCTTCCGAACTATTTCTTCTAAATCTTTCGCGATTTCCTCAATGGGACGATCTCCGTTCACTTTTGTAAGATTCCCTTTGGTGTCTATATAATCAATTAACTCTTTTGTATTTTGAACGTAATGTTCAAATCTTGTTTTGACTGCTTCAGGTTTATCGTCATCCCGCTGGACAAGTGTGCCACCGCATTTGTCGCAAACTCCGAAGCTTTTTGGAGGTTTTGACTCTGTATTAAAAATTTCACCGCAGCCGCTGCACATCCACCTTGCTGAAATTCTTTTAACTGCCATGTCCATTGGAACCTCTAAAGAAATTACAACGTCAATGTCATCCCCCTTGCTTTTCAGAAAATTGTCTAAAGCTTCATATTGAGATACAAATCTCGGAAAACCTTCAAAGAGAATGTCTCTAAGGTCGGGTTTTTTGTCTTCCAAAAAATCCAACACATGCATCGTTATTTCTTCCGGGGGAATTAATTTTCCCGAATTGATAATTTCTTTAATTCTCGGGTCAGTTTCTGCTAGCTTCCTGGCAACGTCTCCCGTCGAGAGATGAAAAAGATTAAACTTTTCAGACAAAATTTCGGCCTGAGTACCTTTTCCTGAAGCGGGAGAGCCAAGTAAAACAATATTCATATTAAATAAACCCCTCATATCTTTCCATTACCAGTTCACCTTCTATTTCACGAACAATCTCCAGAACAACAGAGACAACGATCAAAATACTTGTCCCTCCTATTGCCATATTTGAAGCACCGACAAAGTTCTGGAAAAGGGAGGGGAGCACCGCAATAAGTCCCAAAAATGCTCCTCCCACAACGGTAATTCTTGAAAGAATGTGAGATAGATATTTTTCAGTTTCTTTCCCCGGCCTTATTCCCGGAATAAAACCGCCGCCTTTTTGTAAATCTTCAGAAATTTTTTCAGGGTTAAAAACAACTGCTGTATAAAAATATGTAAATCCAAAAACCAAGAAGAAATAAACGACATTATAAAGAACCGATTGAGGACTAAATGCCGTACTCATTGTTCTGGCAATGCCGGCAATTTGTATGTTGGAGGCATTTGACAAAAATTGTCCTACCATCGAAGGTATAAGCACTAAAGATACGGCAAAAATAATAGGGATAACTCCCGCCTGATTAAGTCTTATTGGAAGATAGGAAGATGCCGCGAGTCCGGATTCCGTTCTTCTTTTTGCATAATGTATCGGAATTTGACGGGTCGCTTCGCCAACAAAGACAACAAGGCCGACGATTAGGACTAGTACCGCGAAAAATATAATCATTTTGAAAATATCTTGCGACTGAAAAATACTTGCCGACTGGCTTAGAATCACGGGGAGTCTGGCAATAATACCGACAAAAATAAGTATAGAGACTCCGTTTTTGAAGCCGTACTCAGTAATCAGTTCCCCGAGCCAAACAGCAAAGATAGTACCTGCTGTCATCGTTATAACCAAGGAAAAAAGATCAATTGGACTTAATCCTGTAATAATATTTTGCCCCTTAAGAAGGGCATACATACCAAATGCTTGAACAGCTGCCAGGGGTATTGTTACAAGACGGGTATACTGGTTTATTTTTTCCTGACCGTATTCGCCCTCTTTTTGAAGTTCAGCAATTGACGGAACAACATAGCCCAAAAGCTGAAAAATAATCGAGGCATTAATGTAGGGGTTCAATCCCAGAGCCAAAATTGAAAAGTTGGCTAAAGTTCCACCTGAAAAAACATCCAGAAGCGACAAAAGCGGGCTTCCCAAGAAAAGTGCCGAAAGAGTATCTCTATCAATTCCGGCAGCGGGAATGTGAGCCGCGAGCCTAAAAACAACAAGTATTATCCCCGTTATAATTAATTTTTTCCTGATAGAACGGGTTTTGGCGGCTTTTACAAAAAATTGAGCAATTGACTTAAACATACGTATTCACGATTATATCCCAAAAATGATCCTAAAAACAGCTGTGTTTACTGGCAGTTGGAGGATTTCACAAAACTCGCGGCTTTGGCTTCCTTTTTCCTTCGACTACGCTCAGGACTATAGCTAAATTTTGAGTTATTCTTTGGAGGGTTTTTTGGGGGCGGCGGTAACAGCAATAACCTTTCCTGAGGTAGGGACTGAGAACTTAAATTTCTTTGGGTTTTTACCAACACTCAAAACTTTTACTCCGTTAATTTTTGCCAACTTTCCGTTTACCACACCCAATTTGATAAGTTTCTCAAGTGTAATTTCTGTTCCATCAACAAGCTTTTCAAGCCTTTTATAGTTAACTATTTCTGGTCGTGCTTTTGCATGGAACTTGCCTTTACCGCGCATTAAAGGAAGTCTTTTAAGTAGAGATTTCCTCATTTTCATTCCCTCAAAAAGCACTCCGATTGTGCCTCTGCTTTTTTGTCCTTTTTGACCACGCCCCGTGGTATGAGATCCTTTTCCGCTTCCCATTCCCCTACCGACTCTTTTTTTAGATTTTTGTATTACTTTTGGTAAATTTGCCATATTATTTTCTTTTAATGTTAACTATTCCTGAAATTGTTTCCAGTGCTTTAAGCGTCGCATAAACATTTGAAATTTTATTTTTTGTTCCCAAAATCTTTCCGACTGCGTCTCTGATTCCAGCCGCCTCAAGAACAACTCTCATTGGGCCTCCTGCAATAATACCGGATCCGGGGGGAGCCGGCTTGAGAAGCACCTTGGCTGCCGAGAACTTTTCACTAACGGAATAAGGAACGGTTGTGCCGACAAGTGGAACCAGAATCAGCTTTCTTTTTGCTGCCTCTATTGCTTTTCTAATGGCGTTCCTGACATCTGTTGCTTTGGCAAGTCCTACTCCAACTTTTCCTTTTCGGTCTCCAACAACAACTAGAGCAGAAAACCTTATTTGGTTTCCACCTTTGGTCTTTTTGGAAATCCTGTTGATTTGAACCACCGTTTCCTCAAACTCTTTAGGTGCTCCTTCGTAATTACTTCTTCTTCCTCTATTAAAGTTTCCCATTTTAAAATTCTAGTCCTCCTTTTCTGGCTCCTTCCGCCAACGCCTTAACTCTACCATGGAATCTAAATCCGTTTCTGTCAAAAACCACACTTTTAATCTTTTTGGCGATTGCCTTTTTTGCCAAATCTTCTCCGACGTTTTCAGCAATTTGAATCTTGGTCTCCTTAGTTTTTCCTTTGACGGTCAAGTCAGATGAAGAAACTAAAGTAATACTCTTCTCATCATTAATAATTTGTCCATAAATGTGCGCATTGGAACGGAAAACCGAAAATCTCGGCCTTTTAGACGTCCCCGTAATTCTTGCACGGACTCTTGCTTTCCTCTGAACGTATCTTTTTGTTTTTAATTGTAAATTACTCATAATATTAGGCGGCAGGACCTGCTTTAGCTGCAGCAGCCTTACCGGCTTTTCTCCTTATCACCTCATCTATATATTTAATACCTTTTCCTTTATATGGCTCCGGCGGCCTCACTGCTCTTATATTGGCAGCAACCTGGCCAACAAGTTCTCTGTCAAATCCGTCAACGGTAATTATTGTCTTTTCAACTTTAAAAGTAATCCCTTCGGGGGCGTTAATTTTAATAGAATGGGAATATCCCACAGTTAAGGATAAATCGCGTCCGACAAGCTCTGCTTTAAATCCTGTTCCGACAAGTTCCAATTTTTTACTCCAACCCGTGGAAACCCCAATCACATCATTATTGATAAGTGCCCTTGTTGTTCCAAAGAGGGACATCACATATTTTCCCGAACCCTTGGCACTTACAATTACCTTTCCATCGTTTACCTCTACCGCAATCTCGGCAGCAAAATGCTTCTTCAATGTTCCTTTTGGACCGGTAATGATAACCGTATGTCCATCAACACCAACAGTGACTCCGCTCGGTATAATAACTGGTTGTTTTCCTATCTTGCTCATATATTTATTTTATAGTTACCAAATCTCTGCGATTACTTCTCCCCCGACCCTATCTTTAATTGCTTTCAAAGACGAAACCACTCCTTTTGGTGTCGAAACCAAAAGAACGGAAGGACTCTTTTTTTTCTCAAGTTCGTCAACTCCCATATAAACCCTAAGACCGGGTTTTGAAATGAGTTTTATGTCCATCAGTCTTGGTCTCTTGTCTTTAAAAGTTAGCCTTGCAGTCAAAATTCCTTTTTCCTTTTTTACTTCATCCAAAAACCCCATTTTCTTAAGAGCTTCCGCAACGGCAACTATTTGATTATTGGAGGTAACCGTTACTTCCTTATTTTTTGCCATTGCGACATTTTTGATTCTAATCAAAAAGTCTCCTACAGAATAGTTTGTTACTGTTTGTTTTATTTTCATTTTTTTGCCAGGTTTACCAGGACGCCTTTCTAACTCCCGGGATTTCTCCTCTCAGGGCATGTTCTCTGAAACAAAGTCTGCAAAGACCAAACCTGCGCATATAGCCACGTGACCTTCCGCAGATTTGACACCTGTTGTGATATCTTACCTTAAACTTTAATTTTTTTGTTTCTCTAACTTCTTTTGCTGTCGTTGACATATTTTTATTTAATTTAAAACTATCAATCTTTTTGGAACGGCATACCCATTAACTCTAATAACCTTTTTGATTGTTCCTTGTCTTTGGCAGTCGTAACAATTGTAACTTCAAATCCATGGGCACTTGCACTTTTGGTCGAATCTATTTCAGGAAACACCGTATGTTCCTCCAGTCCCAGAGTGTAGTTTCCCATTTCATCAAAGGACTTTAAAGACACTCCTCTAAAGTCCCTCAGACGGGGCAAAACTATCGAAAAAAGCCTGTCTAAGAAAGAGTACATTCGTCCACCTCTTAAGGTTACACTAAGGCCTACCGGCATTCCTGCGCGAAGCGAGAAGGAGGCAATTGACACTTTTGCGTTACGAACCGATGGGGCTTGTCCTGTAATCGTCGCCAAATCTTTTTTCAAAGCATCTGTTTGTTGCTGGTTTTTTGAAAGATTTCCTATTCCTATATTAATAACAACTTTTTCAACTTTCGGAATTGCGAACGTATTTTTGGTTCCAAACTCCTTGGCTAAAACATTCTTAACCTCTTTTTCGTATTTTTCCTGTAATCTTGTTATCATTTTGTGTCCATTTCCTTTCCGCATTTTTTGCATGTTCTAACCTTTTCTTCGCCTGCAAATTTAAATCCTACTCTTGTCATTTTTTTACATTTAGGACAAACAACGGCAATTTTACCAAAACCTAATGGTCTTGGAATATCATAAATTCCACCTTTTACATCGCCAAACCCCTTAACGTGTTTTTTGTAAAGGTTAACTCCGGGAATCAAGGCTTTTAATTCGCTGGACAGAATTTTTTCAATTTTACCTTCTCTTCCTTTGTCTTTTCCTGCTGTTATTTTGACTGTATCTCCTTTTTTAAATTTCAACATATTTTTATTTACAACTTCTTAAGTTGCAAGCTTTGCTTATACTACTTCGCGGGCAAGCGATGCTATTTTATTGTAGCCTGCCTCTTTAACTTCCCTTGCAATAGGTCCTAAAATTCTGGTCCCTCTGGGAAGTCCCTGTTTATCAATTACAACACCTGCATTATCATCAAATCTGACATAACTTCCGTCTTTTCTTCTAACTTCTTTGTGGGTTCTGACTATGAGAACTTTGACTTTCTCGTGGTCGGCGACAACCCCTGCCGGATCCGCGTCTTTTACAACCCCAAGAACCACATCTCCCAAAGTGGCAAATTTACCCACTCTACCGGGAACGCCAATAATCATTATTCGCTTAGCACCGCTATTGTCTGCCGGAATCAACATTGTTCTTAGTTGTACCATTGTTTTGTCATAAATAAGATTTGCTTATTTTTTAGCCTCCTTTTTATCACCAACCACCTGCACAATTTTCCATTTTTTAGATTTAGAGTAAGGTTTGCTGTCCGCAAACTTCACAACATCTCCCACTTTAACGCCAATTTCATCATGAACTTGATATTTAGTTGACCTTACAAACCTCTTTTTATAAATCGGGTGTATTTTCATTCTCTCCACGGCAACAGTTGCAGTCTTTGCCTGTTTGACTCCGATTACTTTACCGTTAAAAATTTTCATAATATTTTATAGTTATTTAGTTTTTTTCTCCTGTCCATCCGAAATCTCGGAGGGTGAGGATTTTAGCTGCAAACTCTCAATTATTTCTTTTTCACGAACCAGGGTTAGTATTTTAGCAATTTCCTTAGCTAAATTCTTGCGCACTTTCAAATTTTTCTCTTTTCCACCAAGCATCTTCATTTTTGCTTTTTCTGCTTCAAGCTTTTTTTCCAAAGCAATTTTCCCCAACTCCTGTATGTTTTTTCCTCTTAAATCGTTAAATTCTTTTCTTTTCATTGTTTTGTCCGAAATAAGCTTTGCTTATTTTCCCTCCCTGCTGACTACTTTTATGTCGATAGGTAGCTTTGCGGAAGCTTTTCTAAATGCTTCCCTAATTGCCCCTTCTTCGGCACCTGCAACCTCAAAAAGGATAAATCCTGGTTTAACAACCGCAACATAGGTTGAGATATCTCCTTTTCCTCCACCCATTCTTTTTCCTGCAGGGCGACTTGTGATTGGTTTATCCGGAAAAACTCTGACCCAAACTCTTCCGCCTCTTTTCAAAGAATGTGTAATCGTTCTTCTGGCTGACTCAATTTGAGCAGAAGTTATCCAAGCAACTTCTTGCGCTTTCATTGCATAGTCTCCGAATGAAATCGAATTTCCACGGGTAGCAGCCCCTCTACGTCTACCTCTAAAATCTTTTATGTATTTTCTTCTTTTTGGTTGCAACATTTTCTTGATTAGACTTCAGTCTTTTTATGTATCCACACCTTAACTCCCACATATCCTCTTTTCAAAAGTGCCGGAACTTGAGCATAGTCTATATTCTCGCGCAAAGTCTGGGACGGAACCGATCCTTGATGAAATTTCTCGACACGGGATATTTCGGCACCATTTATACGGCCTGCCAAAACCACTTTTATTCCCAGGGCTCCTGACGCCATAACTCTCTCGATTGCTTTTTGAACTGCACGTCTGTGAGGAATTCTTCTCTCCAACTCGCTAACAATTCTTTCTGCAACCAAATATGCCGAAAGTTCGGGACTTTTAACCTCATTGATTCGGATATCAATTTTAAGATCTTTAACCGTCTTTTTCCTGACATCACTCATGATTCCTAAAATATATTTTTTAACATCTTCTATTCCGGTTCCCCCTCTACCAATTACAACACCCGGACGGCTTACTGTAATCGTAACAACAATACTTTTTGGCGACCTTTCAATTTCAACTCCTGTAATTCCGGCGAGTTTAAGCTTTTTAGTCAGTTCTTTTCTTATCCTGATATCCTCAATCAAAAACTGTTTAAAGCTGTTGTTATCAGCAAACCACCTTGATTTCCAAGGAAGAAATGTGCCAATTCTAAAACCGGTTGGGTTAACTTTTTGCCCCATTTTTTTCTCCTTTCTCTTTTACCTCAATTTTTTCTGTCTTTTCGACAACAACTGGTTTTTCTACGGTCGTTAACACGACCCTGATATGGCTCATTCTTCTTTTGAAGGGATGCCACATACCGCGGCTGACGGGTTTGCCTCTTTTGAGACGGGGCCCTTCACCGATTTGAATTTCTTTGAAAACCAAATCCGTATCAGAAACTCCTTGAACTTTAGCTGCGGCAATCGCGCTTTTGATCACTTTACCCAAGTCCCCCGCTGCCCTTTTTTGTACAAAAGGCAATTTTTCAACGGCTTCCGCCGGCTTCATTTTCTTGATTACCCCAACAACAAGTCTTACTTTCCTGGGGCTCATCAATAAATATTTTTGTGTTGCTTTGAATTCTTTTTGATTATTCATATTCTTCATGTTAGGTCTTGTCCATTGTGCGCTTTACAATTTCTCCATGTCCTCTAAATGTTCTTGTGGGTGAAAATTCTCCAAGTCTGTGACCAACCATATCCTCAGTTACAAAAACATCAATAAAAACATGTCCGTTATGAACCTGGAAATATTTACCGACAAAATCCGGTGAAATTTGACACCTTCTTGACCACGTCTTAATAGGACTTTCCTTAAGCCCCATTCCTTTTTCAACTTTTTTAACTAGTATTGGGTCTACAAAAGGCCCTTTTTTAGAACTTCTTGCCATATTAGCCTAGTACTGATTTTCCTCCTCTTCTTTGAATTATTAAACGATTGGAATATCTCTTTTTCCCTCTGGTTTTTCCGACTGCGCGTCTCCCGTAAACGGTCTTTGGGTATTTCATTCCGACGCTACTTCTTCCTTCTCCTCCTCCGTGCGGATGGGAATGCGGGTTCATGGCTACTCCACGAACGCTTGGACGGATTCCCTTGTGTCTGTTTCTTCCGGCTTTTCCAATGACTTCATTTTTGGACTCAACGTTTCCGATTTGACCTATTTCCGCCATACATCCCGGATCAAACCTTCTTATCTCTCCCGACGGAAGCTTAACCAAAACCCATTTGTCTTCTTTTCCAAAAACCACCGCCACACTTCCTGCCCCTTTAACTATCTGACCACCCTTCCCCTTTGTCAGTTCTATATTGTGAACCGGGGTTCCTACCGGAATGGCTTTGAGAGAAAGCGCGTTTCCCGACTCAGTAGGAGCAACTTCCGAGGCTATAACTTTTGATCCTACACTAAGCCCTACAGGGCAAAGAATATAACGCCTTTCTCCATCCTCGTATAATATCAGAGCTATATCTGCATTTCTATTGGGATCGTATTCTATTTTCTCAACAACTCCCCAAATATCCTTTTTATTTCTCCTGAAATCGATAGTACGCAAAAATCTTTTTTCACGACCACCCTGATGCCTTACGGTAACTACTCCGTGAGACCTGCCCGATTTTTTAGCTAGAATTTTTTTAAATGCCTTCATAATATTTTATTGCTTATTTCTTACCTTCTTCAAAAATATCGATTTTATCGCCGCTTTTAAGTGTTATTATTGCTTTTTTAGCCATTCCGACCGTAAATTTTCTGCCCTTGGCATTTTTACCTTTTTCAGGACCGGTTTTTGTGGTTCTGACTGCGGTTACTTTTACATCAAAAAGTTGCTCAACTTTGACAGCAATTTGTTTCTTGTTCATATGATTATCAACCCTGAAAGTGTAGTTCCCGAGTTTTGCTTCTCTTAAACTTTTTTCTGTAAAAATTGGTTTCAACATGTTTATTTTTGTTTAGCTTTCTTTTCAGTCTTTACAACCTTTACTGTTTCAGTGACTTTACTGTCTTTATTTGCCTTAAATATTTCGTTATCCATTACAATCATTCCACCTCTATAAATATCAAGTGCATTTGAATCTTTGTAAAAAATGGCTTTTGCGTGCACCAAATTTCTTAAAGCCTTGACAGCTTCTTTTGATTTTTCGGAAAGTACAAATGTGAATCTTTTGGCGCCTGTAGCCTTAGTAAGGGCTTTAACAAGTTCCTCTGCGGCCTTCGTTTTATCCAATTTTGCTACCCCAGAAACAAAAACTATCTGTTTTTCTTCCGCCTTCATTGCAAAAGCAAAAATCCTGGCTTTACTTTTGATGTCGTTTGGAAGATTTAACACCCTTCGGATAGGCCTTGGGCCGAGAGCTACTCCTCCACCGACAAAAACATTGGCACGGCGGCTTCCGTGACGGGCCCCTCCGGTTCCTTTTTGTTTGTAAAGTTTCTTGGAAGTTCTGTTTACTTCCGACCTGGTCTTTGTTTTTCTAAGTCCAACATGACCTCTTTCTTCATAGACATGAATTGCCTGAGCCAAAAGCGGAAGGTTGACTTTTTGATCAAACTCTTTGGGTAAACCTGCATCATCACTTTTTATTCCTTTAACTGTAAATGTTTGTATTTTCATTTCTTAGCCTCCTTTGCCTTCGGCGCCTCTGCTTTTGATTCCTCTGCTTTAGGAGCTTCTGTAGGACGGTCTTGGCCCTCTGCAGCTTCTTCAGTAACAGCAGCGGCCTCTCCTTCAACAACCTGTGCAACCGTCTCTTTTTCAAGGTCTTTGAGACTTCCCGATTTGATCTTTTTGATTGTTATTACCGAACCGGTTGTCCCGGGAATCTGACCGGAAATCTCGATTTCGCCGTTTTCAGAATTGATTGAAATTACATGCAAATTTTTAATGGTTACACCTTCTCCTCCCATTCTTCCCGCCATTTTTTTCCCTTTATAAACTCTTCCCGGGGTGGTTGTTTGTCCAATGGATCCCGGAGCACGCTCCCTATCGGATTGTCCGTGAGTTCTGGGACCACCCCTAAAGTGATGTTTCTTAACAACTCCAGCAAATCCTTTTCCCTTTGAAACTCCGGTTACAGCAATAACATCCCCGCGTTTAAATATATCTGAGGCATTTACCACATCTCCTACTTTAAATTCAGGTTCTTTATCAAACCTAACCTCGCGTAAAATTCTTGGAAAATTTTTGTCTTTTGATGTTTCTTTAAGGTGTCCTTGAAGTGATTTTGAAGTATTTTTTGCTCTTCTTGAGGAAAAACCGAGCTGTACTGCGAAGTATCCGTCCTTGTCCATTTTTTTAATTTGTGTCACGACACAAGGACCCGCGGACACTTTGGTAACGGGAATTCTAAACCCTCCTACAAAGGTTTGGGAACAAACTCCTTTTAATCCTAAAATTGTATTTATCATTTTGGTTTTGGACCCTGAGCGAGCTCTTGCGAGTCGGACGGGCATTAAACAACAAAATAGCGCCTTTGAGAGGCGCCAGTGGTGGGGGCCTTCCCTCAAAAACTCTAATTATCGTGGCTGATATTATTCAATACCACTATCATGTTATGCCGGAATTATAGCAGAAGTTTATATCTCACGCAAGCTGGGAAGTAAGTTCTTTAGTCAGTTGCTCCGTAACTATTTCTTCAGCCTTTCCCCAATCCTCCTTAGCTGAACCGGAAATTCCCGATTTTTGACGTTCAAGATAGAGAGAATATGCAGTTAACGCCACTTTACTATTGTCTCCGCAGTATCTATCAAATGCCAGTATTCTTTGAATAAACTCTACCGCAACAGAAGAAGGGTTTCTTTCTGGCATGCCTAATTTAGATTACACCACTTTTAGACCGGGATAAATATGCTACTTAGATAAGAACCACCAGAAGAGACAGTGGAACCAATAGATATAATAATTTCATGCTTTCCAATCTTTTGTAATAAAGGGTCCAAAAAAATGGGATTGCCGGAGCCAAATATCGCCCAAAATTTTCCAAAAAAGGCACTAAATTAATAGACAGGGTGAAAATGTAAATTCCGGTAATTATCCAAAACTCCAGACTTTTTAATTTAATTGATTTAACCCACAAGACCAAGAAAAATATTATGTAGAAAAGTCCCGAAATAAATATTCTATACCAATGCCACCTAACAGCCCGTATCAAATCCATACCAAGTTGGACCACACCAACACTAATTCTTCCTGGATGAAGTGCCTGATATGTAAAGAGTTGATAGAAGAGGTTTTCTGAACCGAAATAATGAGCATTATAGACAAGAAGCAAGACCACCGGAAAAATAAAATATGGCAAGTTTAAGAAAAAGTCTTTTGACCTCTTCATAATTAGGAAGTAAATAAATATTCCCGCTAACACCGCGGTACCCGCCAATCTAAACCATATAGAAATTCCGATTATTAAAAATGCCAGCAAAAGTTTTTCTTTTTTCAATAAATAGTATCCGAGGATTATCAAAAAAATAAACGGAAATTCCGTATCGATAAGAGATGCCAAATTTAACATAATAGGAGGAAAAATCAGTGGTAAAAAAGAGAGTTTGGATTTCGTAATTTTATGGAGAACAACGTAACACCCAACAAAGGACAACAAAGTAATCAAATATCCTGAGATAAAATAATTATTTGTAATAAAAGTTAATAAATAAATTAGTAACGGCAGCCCGGGGAAAAGACGTGATTCAAAAAAAGAAATATTACCGACAGAGCCCGGAAACATTTTGGCATATCCAACATAATTATCTTGTTGAACCACCCCTTGATTGAACCTTAAATATACCAAAAACACGGCCAAAAATAGTGTTATTAAAAACCATTTATGTGCAGTCATTAATCTTGGGAGTTTTCTCATGATTAAAGGTATTATATACTCGAACGATAAATATGATAATTGTCACCGGTGGAGATGGATTCATTGGAAGTCATTTGATCCCTTTGATCCAAAAAAAATATAAAAGTGAGAAAATATTTTTTCTAAAATTGGGAAAATATGATTTGGTAACCGGAAAGAATCTGGACAAAATCCCTCAAACCCCACGTTTAATTATTCATTTAGCAGCGGCAACAGATACCTCACTCAGAGACCAAAGATGCAACAACATTGGAACCCAAAATCTGATTAATCACTTGCCTAAAATTGGTCCGAAAACACATTTTATTTTTACCAGTTCCCAGGCAATTTTTTCGGGTAGAACTAATTGCCAAAAACCAATTGACGAAAAAACCATTCCGGCAGTAAGCGATGCCTATGGTAAAACAAAACTCGAAGCCGAAAAAATCCTTCTTAAAGCTTCAAAAGAAAAAGGATTTAAATTAACTATCATTAGACTTCCAACTGTGTGGGGAGATAATCCCAGAAAAAACAGTTTTTTGAATTTCCTACGGAAATTGGTTGACAATAATTCGATATTTTCAAGGCTAAATTGGCAAGGAAAGGTTGCACTCATTAATGTCGAGACGGCTGCAAAATTTATTCTTAAGTCTTCAATATCTGCTCCTCAAAAACCAAAAATAATTGCAATTGCGGCCGAAAATTTAACCTTGGCGGAAATTTTTCAAATTCTGACTAAAGCAAAAGGCAAGGTGTACAAACAGATTAAGGTTCCGAATAATATATGGAATATCGCGATATTTTTGAGAAAGTATTTGAAGTATTTTGAATTTCTAATGCCCGTTAACCTGTTTAATTATTTCTGGCGCGCATCAATTGTTGTAGATAGCCCCCTTTGGTGCAAAGTAAATGTAAAGGGAACTAAATTTAATTAAGAGTATAAGGCCATCCCGGCTGCCAGGAGTGAGTTTTGCGCCAGTCTTCAGCAAAGGCTTGTTCCCAAGTCTTGCCATGGAGTAGAACATCCAAGGCTAATTGAGGACCTTTGTGAGCGACTATTGCAACATGCTTGTTATCATAGTCTTTCTTTAGAAATTCAAGAAAATTAGTAATCCTTGCTTTTACATCTTCATAGCTTTCTCCATTGGGAAATTTATCTGAAATATGAGTTTCCTGCATTGGTTCGACTATTTCTGATGGTTTTCCATTAAAATCTCCATAACTACATTCTCTGAGACGTGGATCTGAAATTATTTGAAATTGATCTTTGAAGCTCAATTCTGCCGAATGTACGGCTCTTTTTAGATCTGAGCAAAAGACAACGTCAAACTTTTTGTCTTTTACTTGATCTTTAAGAGCAATTGATTGCTCAATTCCTTTTGGGGAAATATCAACATCTTTCCAACCAGAGGAAATCTCGGCTTCATTATCAAATGTGGTTCCGTGAACGAAGTAAGTTATTTCAACTGACATAGAGTTACATCTTTATTTCGATGCTAACACCAGCAGGTAAGTCCAGATTTCCAAGAGAATCAACTGTACGGGCTGGGGGGTCAATAATATCAATAAGTCTTTTGTGCACCAAAACTTCGTAGTGTTCCTGTGCATCTTTATCTGTAAATGGAGATTCCTTAATGGCCATCATAGTACGTGCTGTTGGGAGTGGGATCGGACCAACTATTTTTGCACCAGTAGCTAGAGCGGTATCAACTATTTTTGCTGCCGCTTCGTCCAGTACTCTATGATCGTAACTTTTGAGTTTTACTCTGAGTCTACTTGCCATTTAGGTTAATGTGCTTTACGCCACATTGGCGCATTACTTGATTATCTTGGTTATAACTCCGTCACCTACGGTGTGTCCACCCTCTCTGATTGCGAATCTAAACCCTTCTTCCATAGCCACGGGTTGGATAAGTTTAACGTTCATCTTGGCGTTATCTCCAGGCATAACCATTTCAATTCCTTCCGGAAGAGTAGCTTCACCTGTAATGTCTGCCGTCTTAATGTAGAATTGAGGCTTGTAGCCTGTGAAGAACGGTGTGTGGCGTCCACCCTCTTCTTTGCTCAAAATATAAACTTCAGCTTCAAATTCTGTGTGGGGAGTAAGGCTTCCTGACTTGGCCAAAACTTGACCTCGTTCAACCTGATCTTTTTCAATACCCCTTAAAAGTATACCAACATTATCTCCTGCTTGAGCCTCATCCAAGGTCTTTCTGAACATTTCAAGACCAGTTACAACTGATTTTTGGGTGGCTTTAAGTCCAACTATTTCAATCTCTTCATTAACTTTGATAACTCCACGGTCAACCCTACCGGTAACAACCGTTCCGCGGCCTTGAATTGTGAATACATCCTCAACCGCCATCAAGAAGGGTTTGTCGATTTCTCTGACTGGATCAGGAATATAGGTGTCAACCGCATCCATAAGAGCCTGTATTTGTTTTTCAGCATCCGCATCGCCTTCAATGGCCTTAAGAGCTGAACCTTTGATAACCGGTACTTCATCTCCTGGATAACCGTATTTCTTAAGAAGTTCTCTGACATCGGCTTCAACCAAGTCTATAAGTTCGGGGTCGCTTACCATGTCAACTTTATTGAGGAATACAACAATTGCCGGAACATTGACCTGTTTGGCTAAAATTACGTGCTCACGTGTTTGAGGCATTGGTCCATCCGCTGCGGAAACAACCAAGATTGCTCCGTCCATCTGAGCCGCACCGGTAATCATGTTTTTAATGTAGTCTGCATGGCCCGGAGCATCAATGTGGGCATAATGCCTTTTTGTTGTTTGATATTCCTGATGAGAAAGGTTAATCGTAACTCCTCTTTCTTTTTCTTCCGGAGCTGAATCAATATCTTCGTATTTCTTGGCAACTGCCAAACCTTGTTTGGCCAAAACCATAGTAATGGCGGAGGTTAAAGTGGTTTTACCATGATCAACGTGACCAATGGTACCGATATTTACATGCGGTTTTGTTCTTTCGTATTTTTGTTTAGCTTCGCCTGCCATATTTGTTAATTATATATTTTCTTTGAAAAAATACAAGGGCAAACAGCCCTCGTTGATTGGTATTATAACTGAGGCTAAAAAGCTATGTCAACAAGCATTTTACCCCCTGGGCATTTCTACCTTACCAGACTTTGCAATGATCGCATCACTAATATTCTTTGGAACTTCTTCATAATGAGAAGGCTCCATATAATAACTGGCCCGTCCCTGAGTTAAGGATCTCAGTTTTGTTGCATAACCTGAAAGTTCAGCCAAAGGAACCATCGCATTGATCACAGTCATCATTCCTTTCTTTTCCGTTCCCCCAACTTGAGCACGCTTACTAGAAAGATCCCCAATAACATCTCCCATAAACTCATCCGGAGTTGAAACTTCAACTTTCATAATGGGTTCCAAAAGAATTGGACTGCTGTTTTTAAAAGCATCTTCCAGGGCCATTGAGCCGGCAATTTTAAATGCTATTTCGGAAGAGTCAACTTCATGATAGCTTCCGTCATAAACCACAGCTCTCATGTCAACCATGGGAAATCCAGCCATGACTCCATTTTCCATTTTTTCTTTAATACCTTTTTCAATCGGGGCAATATACTCATTGGGGATTGCACCACCCTTAATTTCACTTTTATATTCAAATCCTTCACCACGTCCCATTGGTTCAAGCCTAATAAGAGCGTGTCCATACTGTCCGCGGCCTCCTGTTTGCCTGATATACTTTCCTTCTCCGGTTCCAATCTTTTTGATTGTTTCTTTATAGGCGACCTGAGGGGCACCAGTTGTTGCAATAACATTAAACTCTCTCTTCATCCTATCAACCAAAACTTCAAGCTGAAGCTCTCCCATTCCGGCAATAATAGTTTGCCCGGTTTCGGGATTGCTTTTGATTCTAAACGTCGGATCCTCATCTGAAAGTTTGGAGAGTGCCAAGCCCATTTTTTCCTGATCGGATTTGGTAGCAGGCTCTATTGCAAGAGAAATAACTGGCTCGGGAAAATTAATAGATTCCAAAACGATGGGATGGGAAGGATCACAAATGGTATTGCCTGTCGTTGTATCTTTAATGCCTACCACAGCCACTATTTCTCCGGCATAAGCAGTCTCGATAAGTTCTCTTTGATCGGCGTGAAGAAGAACCAATTTTCCGATTCTCTCCGGTTTTTGCTCTGAAGAATTATAGACTTGCTGTCCCGATGAAAGAGTTCCCGAATAAATTCTGACATAAACAAGGCGTCCTACGTGTGGATCGGTCATTACTTTGAACGCAAGGCCGGAAAATGGAGCCTCATTTTTTCTCTCACGGGCTGCTTTTTCACCGGTTTTGGGATCAATTCCTTCAACAGGAGGGAGATCGAGTGGAGAAGGCAAAAACTCAACTATTCCGTTAAGAAGAAGCTGACTTTCGGCAGTTCTATTATCCCCTCCAAAAACAGGGAAAAACTTACCGCTGATAACCCCTTTCCTGATTGCTCTTTTGAGAGTTATTTCATCAATTTCTTTGCCTTCCAAGAAAAGGCTAAGCGCTTCGTCATCAAATTCGGCTGCACTTTCCAAAAGTTCATTTCTATACTTCTTGGCACTCTCCAGAAGATCAGCCGGAATTTCCTCTTCGATAAGATCATGATCGGTAACATCTTTATAGGTAAAAGCTTTCATTTTAATAAGATCGACAACCCCTCTGTGCTCATGCTCCAAACCAATAGGGATAATTATCGGGGCCGCGTTTGCTCCCAATCTTTCGCGGATTGATTTGAGTGATTCATCAAAGTTAGCTCCAATCAGGTTCAATTTATTCAAAACGCAAATTCTTGGAACGTGATATTTGTCGGCTTGTCGCCAAACAGTTTCTGATTGGGATTCAACTCCGGTTCTACCATCAAAGACCATTAAGGCTCCGTCCAAAACTCTGAGTGACCTTTCTACCTCGGCAGTAAAATCAATATGGCCGGGGGTGTCAATAATATTAATTCTGTAGTGCCCCGCTTCAACCGAAGTATTATCCTTTATATCCCAAAATGCAGTGATTGCAGCAGAAACAATTGTGATTCCACGCTCACGCTCTTGAGCCATCCAATCGGTAACCGTAGTTCCTTCATCAACGGACCCCAGTTTGTAAGTTCTCCCGGTTTCAAAAAGAAGTCTTTCGGTAGTGGTGGTCTTACCCGCGTCAATATGGGCAATAATTCCGATATTTCTGATTTTCTCATAGGAAACATTACGGTCTTTTGTTGCCGTAACTACTATTGCTGCCTTTTTCTTTGTTACTTCTGCCATAGTTAGATAGTTTATTAGCTAAGTGGTTATTTGGAAAGAAGAACTTTTTAACCTACCAGCGAAAATGAGCAAAAGCTTTATTGCTTTCTGCAACTCTTTCCATGTCCGTTCTCTTCTTGACTGCCGCGCCTTCCCCTTTAGCGGCATCCATTATTTCCGTTGAAAGTTTGGCACTATAGGTGTGAAATTCTGAATTTGATTTTGAGTTGGCAGCCATTACTAACCATCTGATTGCCAATGACTCACGCCTTATTCCACGAACCGGTTGGGGAACTTGATATGCGGCTCCTCCAATTCTCCTTGGCCTGACTTCCATTGTTGGTTTAATATTCTCAATTGCCTGGTTGAAAACTTTTAGTGGATCTTCTCCGGTTTTCTCTTTGATAATGTCAAAGGCTTCGTAAATTTCATGTCTGGCAACAGATTTTTTACCGTCATACATACTCCTATTGATAAGTTTCGTCACAAGCCTGCTTCCATAAAATGGATCCGGCTGAATTACTTTTGGTTTAATTGCTCCTTTTCTTGCCATTATTTAGCTCCCCCCTGTCCTTTTTTGGTTCCATACCTGCTTCTTCCGCTTTGTCTTCCGGAGACTCCGGTTGTATCATACCTGCCTCTAACGACATGGTATTTCACACCGGGAAGGTCTTTCACACGTCCGCCGCGAACCAGAACAATCGAATGCTCGGCAAGTTCGTGTCCTTCTCCGGGAATATAAGCCGTAATTTCCTGCTTGTTTGAAAGCCTTACCCTTGCGACCTTACGAAGTGCAGAGTTGGGTTTTTTGGGCGTCATTGTACGAACCGCCAAAACAACACCTCTTTTGAAAGCCGAATGACTGTCGGAAAATTTTCTATTTTTTGCATTAAACCACCTCTTTAAAGCCGTGGTTTTGGTCTTTTTAGCAATTCTCTTTCTACCGATTCTGACTAATTGATTAATTGTTGGCATTTTATCCTTGTGACATTTGCGCCCTTTCCGGCGTAACCGGAATAAGCCTACCTATAATAACATTCTCTTTCAGTCCTACAAGATTGTCCTCACGTCCCAGAAGAGATGCCTCGGTCAGAACGTCGGTTGTCTGTTCAAATGAGGCTGCAGAAAGCCAACTATCGGTATAAAGCGCGCGTCTCGTGATACCCAAAATAACTTGCTGTGCACTTGATGGTTCTCCACCGGCTGCCAAAACTTTTTCATTTTCCCCATCAAAGCTGGCTCGTGAGGTAAGTTCACCCGGCAAGAAAGGTGTATCCCCCGTTGTGACAATTCTAACCTCGTCGCTCATTTTTCTAACTATTACCTCAACATGTTTGTCGTTAATTGGAATTCCCTGGGATTCGTAAACCTTTTGAATTTCATTAACAATATATTCCTGTGCAGCTCTAAGGCCTTTAATTGAAAGTATATCCTTAACATCCAGCGCTCCTTTAGCTAAAGCTGATCCTGCTTCGACTATCTCTCCGTCCTCAATGGCAAGTTCCAATGTCTTAGGAATAATGTATTCTTTTTCTTCCTTGGGAGTTCCCTTAGAAGTTATTGTAACTTTCCAACCTTCATCTGTTTCCGATATGCGGGCTTTACCCGTGATCTCGGATAGAGCTGAAACAACTTTAGGAAGTCTTGCCTCAACAAGTTCTTCAACACGGGGAAGACCCTGGGTAACGTCTATTGCGCCGACAACTCCGGCTGCGTGTTTCGTTTTAAGGGTAAGTTGAGTTCCGGGTTCTCCTATTGACTGAGCGGCAACCACTCCAACTGGAGTTCCAACCTCAACCATACTCTTACTTCCAAGATCCCATCCATAACATTTAACACAAATTCCATGTCTAGCCTGACATACCAAAGGAGACCTGACAAAAACTGAATTTACTCCGGATTCATCTATTTTCTTGGAGGCAGCCTCATCAATGATTTCCCCTGCCGGTACAATCACGGTTTTGCCATCTTTTGCGACAACATCCTTAGCGGCAAATCTGCCGAAAAGCCTAGTTGCAAAAACTTGAGATCTAATCCCTTTCTTGATTTCATAGCCGTCTTTTGTTCCACAATCATCAAGTCTGACAATAAGATCATGGGCAACATCAACAAGCCTTCTTGTAAGGTAACCCGCGTCTGCAGTCTTAATAGCCGAGTCGGTTAATCCTTTTCTGGATCCGCGGGATGAAGTTACGTATTCAAACACGGAAAGACCTTCCTTAAAATTGCTCTTAATGGGCAATTCGACAATCTTACCCATAGGATCAACAACAAGTCCGCGGATTGCTGAAAGTTGCTTGACCTGATCCCTGCTGGCACGTCCAACCTTAGCGTCAATTACGACACGGATCGGGTTTGTGGGCTCCATTTCATTCCAAGTCTTATCGGCCAAATCTTCCGAAACATCAATCCAAACTTCCTGGGTTAGACGTCTCTTTTCCTCAGTTGTGATAAGGCCTTGATTAAAGTTTTCCTCAATTTCGGACACTTTTTTATCAGCTTCTTCCAAAACTTCATCCTTTTTGGGATAAACTTTTGCATCAAATATTCCAAATGAAATTCCGGAAATTGTCCCTCCAAAGAAGCCCAAATCTTTGACATCGTCCACCAGCTGGGTCACCCTTTCCCGGGACACGGTCGAGTAGGCTTTGACAAATAAAGATTTAATAACGGATGACGTGACGGACTCATTAATAAAGTCAAAATTCTCCGGCAAAACTTCATTGAAAAGAAGCCTACCGACAGTTGTTTCAACAATTTCTTTACCAAGTCTGATCCGAATTTGCTGTCTTATTCCTACTTTTCCTGTCTGTTGGACAAAAATTGCTTCATCTTTGTCGGCAAAAATTGTCGGATAGGTCTCAAGTCTTGTGTCAATTGATGTAAGATAAAACGCTCCGAGGGCAATTTCCTTGCTGGAAGGGGTTGCTGCGGGTCCGCCGTCGCTGGGTTTAAGCAAATTATTAGTCGGAAGCATTAATGTTCTTGCCTCTTCAACAGCTTTCTCTGACAAAGGAACGTGTACCGCCATTTGATCTCCGTCAAAGTCTGCGTTAAACCCTGAACAGACTGCAGGATGAAGCCTAATAGCGCTTCCTTCAATAAGAACAGGGTAAAATGACTGAATTGATAGTTTATGAAGCGTAGGCGCACGATTCAAAAGAACGGGATGATCTTTTGTAATTTCTTCCAAAATGTCGAAAACCTCCGGCGGACGCCTGTCAAGCATATTTTTTGCACTTTTAACATTAGGTGCAATTCCTCTTGCAATCATTTCCTTTAAGACAAATGGTTTAAACATTTCAAGAGCCATGTCTTTAGGAAGACCGCACTGTGTAAGTTTAAGCTCAGGCCCGACAATGATGACTGAACGTCCCGAATAATCAACACGCTTGCCTAAAAGGTTTTGTCTAAACCTACCCTGTTTTCCACGAAGCATGTCTGAAAGAGATCTTAAGGGTTGCCTCCCACGGCTTTTTCTTGTTGCTTTCCTTTGGCTCGCGTCAATTAAGGAATCAACCGCTTCCTGAAGCATTCTTTTTTCATTTCTGAGAATTATTTCAGGAGCTCCCAACCCGATAAGATGTTTGAGACGGTTATTTCTATTGATAACTCTTCGGTAAAGATCGTTAAGATCGCTTGTCGCAAAGCGTCCACCGGAAAGTTGTACCATGGGGCGCAAATCCGGAGGAAGAACCGGCAAAACTTTCATCACCATCCAAGACGGGTTAACTTTGGCGCGTCTCAGGCCGTCAACAAGCTTTAGCCTTTTAACAATTTTGATGTATTTCGAGCTTCCGCCTTTGGTTGACCCGATTTCTTCACGAAGTGATTTTGAAACTTCCTCCAAGTTTACCTTACCAATTGCTTCAAGTACCGCATCTGCCCCCATTTTGGCCGTAAAGAAGTCTGTTGCCGAGTGCTCATAAAGTTCATCAAATTCCTCTTCACTCAAAATACTCAACGGACGGAGTCCTTTGATTATAATATTAAGATTGTCAAAAAGTTCACCCGTTCTTCCAATTGTATTTTTCTCTTCCTCATTTACCGCGGCTTCCTTTTTCCTTAAATTAAGCTCAATTTCAGCCGTAGCCAGAGAGGCTTGTTCTTTATCTTTAATTTTTGTGGTAATTTTTTCTTTAGCTTCGTTTTCCTCAACTTTTAAGGCATCCCGCCTGGACTTGAAGTTTTCTGCAATGCTTGTCAGATTTTCTTCCTTGGCTTCCTGAATATTTTTGAGTGCAATTTTTCTGCTTTCCTCATCAACTTCGGTAACAAGATATCTGGCAAAGTAAATTACCTGTTCAACACCGCGGGGGGCTACTCCTAAAAGAAGGGAGATTTTTGAAGGTGCGCCTTTGAAAAACCAAACATGGGCAACAGGAGTTGCCAATGTGATGTGACCCATTCTCTCACGCCTGACCCTGCTTTCCGTAACTTCAACTCCGCATTTGTCACAAATTACACCTTTGTATCTGATCCTCTTGTATTTACCACAGTAGCACTCCCAGTCTTTTGTAGGACCAAAAATTCTCTCATCAAAAAGCCCATCCTTTTCGGGCTTTAGGGTTCTATAATTGATAGTCTCGGGCTTGGTTATTTCACCACGGGACCATGCACGAATTTCCTCCGGAGAGGCAAGCCTGATAAGTAGACTCTTAAAATCTGTTAAATTTTTTAAATCAGCAAGTTGTTCCATAATCTTGGTATTTTAAATCACAACCTCCTCAACTTCCATGACATCTTTCGATGACATATCAGTTTCATCAGAAACTGTTATAGGGCTTTTGTCTTCGATCAGCTCTTTCGTTGCAACGATTTCAGCACCGGCCGCCTTAGCCAGTTCCTCACCTTCGGAAACTTCTTCAATAACTTCTTTGGCAACAACCGCACCTTTGGGATCAATCGCAAGACCTAAGGAATTAAGTTCGCGGACAAGTACTTTAAAACTTTCAGGAATTGTTGACTCCGGAATCTGGGTTCCTTTAACAATGGCCTCAAACGCTTTAGCACGTCCCAAAACATCGTCCGATTTTATAGTGAGCATTTCTTGCAAAGTATGGCTTGCTCTGTGAGCTTCGAGTGCCCAAACCTCCATTTCTCCCAAGCGCTGGCCTCCCATTTGAGCTTTTCCTCCAAGAGGCTGCTGGGTAACAAGAGAGTATGGACCGGTTGAACGGGCATGAGTTTTATCTTCAACCATGTGGATAAGCTTCATTATGTATGAAACTCCGACAACGGTTTCTTCTTGGAAAGCCTCGCCGGTGCGGCCATCGTAAAGTCTTGTCTTCCCATTAACCGGAAGACCTGCTTTCTTTAATTCTTCTGCAATAACATCCGCACCAATTTTATCAAAAACTGGAAGAGCTCCTTTAATCCCTTCGGATTTCAAAGCCCAGCCAAGATGCGCCTCCATAAGCTGTCCCAAATTCATACGCGAAATGACGGAAAGGGGTGAGATAAGAATATCAACAGGTGTTCCATCAGCAAGATACGGCATATCTGCAACAGGCATAATCTTGCTTACCACACCCTTATTGCCGTGACGTCCAGCAACTTTGTCTCCGACGGTAATTTTTCTTATCTGGGCAACCCTGACCATTACTTTCTTTATTACCCCCGGTCCCAGTTCATCGCCCTTATCGCGGTCAAGAATCTGAACATCAACTACTGTTCCACGCTCTCCGTGAGGAACTCTTAAGGATGTGTCTCTTACTTCACGGGCTTTTTCACCAAAAATTGCTCTAAGAAGTCTTTCTTCCGAAGTTAGCTCCGTCTCACCTTTAGGAGCAATTTTCCCAACCAAAATATCGTTTGGTCCGACTTCAGCACCAATCATTACTATTCCATCCGAGGCTAAGTTTGCAAGTTCTGCCTCAGAAACGTTGGGTATATCGTTTGTAATCTCTTCCGGCCCAAGCTTGGTATCTACCACCTCAGCTTCATATTCCTCAATATGGATTGATGTTAAAAGGTCGTCTTTTACAAGCCTGTCGGAAATAAGAATCGCGTCCTCAAACCCATAGCCTCCAAGGCTTGTGTATGCAATTGTAAGATTTCTCCCGAGTCCTAATTCTCCGTCCTCGCTGGCAGGGCCGTCAACCAAAAGGTCTCCTTCAGAAACTTTTTGCCCGGGTTCGGTTCTGGTTATCTGGTTATAACAAGTTGAATGTGCTGTACGCTTAAACTTGGTTAAATAGTAAACTTCACGGCTTCCGCTCTCTATAATTTCAACATCATCCGTATCGGGTTCCTGATTGCTGATCTTCTTGTCGAGTTTAACAATAACTTTTTCTCCATCCGCAAATTCAACGGTTCCTGAGTGCTTTGCCCTTATCACTCTTTGCATTCCGGCAGAAATCTCACCTTCCATTCCGGTTCCGACAATAGGAGATTCCGGATTAACAAGAGGCACGGCCTGACATTGCATATTGCTTCCCATTAGAGCCCTATTACCCTCATCATTGGCCAAAAACGGAATAAGAGAGGCCGATGCGCCAACCACCTGCCTTGGAGTAACATCAATGTATTCGACCAAGCTTGCCGCACCTTCGATAAATTTACCTTTGTATCTAAGGGGAACTCTTTTGTCAGTAATGTAGCCATCTTTATCAACATTTACTCCGGAGTGGGTAACATAGTGATCTTCTTCATCGTCAGCAGTTAAGTACTCTATTTCATCCGTAACTCTTGCTTTTTTGCCGACTTTTTCAACTTTTTTGTATAAAGTCTCTATAAAACCGAATTCGTCAACCTTAGCATAAAGCGCCAGGTAGGTAACCAGTCCGATGTTTGGTCCTTCGGGGGACCTGATGGGATCAATTCTTCCGTACTGTGATGCATTAACGTCACGAATTGAAAAACTTGCTCTTTCTCTGTTGATTCCGCCAGTTCCCAAAACAGAAACACGGCGAAGATTGTCTACCTCACTAAGAGGATTTGTGTCGTCCAAAATTGTTGATAATTGATTGCTCCTGAAGAATTCATTCAAAGATGCAATTAAAGGTCTGGCATTTATTAGAGTGGCCGGAAGAGGTCTATCGTCTGGTGAAATTAAGCTCATTTTTTCTTTAACGCTTCGCTCAAGCCTCAAAAGTCCAACCCTGAAAGCGTTCACCGCAACAAGTTCTCCAACACGCCTCAATCTGCGATTACTAAGATGGTCGATATCATCAAGCTTTCCTACTCCGTTTTGCAAACCAATGAGATAGGAAACTGCTGCAACTGCGTCTTGTCTAGTCAGTACCCAAGTAGCCTTCTCATTTGGTAGGCTAATACTTAATTTTTTATTAATCTTAAATCTTCCAACTTTACCAAGATCGTAGCGTCTACCGTCAGTAAACAGACTAGCAAAAAGAGATTCTGCATTTTCAAGAACTGCCGGCTCACCCGGCCTCATTTTCCTGTAAATCTCGATTAAGGCTTCCCCTTGTGTCTTGGTCGAATCTTTGGCTAAAGTGGCAGCGATGTATTTATGGTCTTTATCGCGATCTATATCTTTAAAAGCGTCTATTATCATCTGATCCGACTCAACTCCCAGGGCTCTTAGGAATGTTGTTGCCAAAACTTTTCTGCGCCTGTCAATCCTGGCATAAATAAGGTCTCCCCTTGTGGCCTCAAACTCAAGCCAACTTCCGTGAAGTGGACGAATCTCGGCTTTGTAGAGAACTCGACCGGATGACGGATCAAGCTCGCCTGAAAAATAAGCTCCCGGGGAACGTACAATTTGATTAATTACTGCTCTTTCAATTCCGTTGATAATAAATGTCCCAGCGTTGGTCATTTGAGGAATATCGCCCAAAAAAACATCCTGTGTAACTTCTTGGCCAGTTCTCTTGTTTATCAAAGTCGCACGGATTTTAAGGGGGGATGAAAAGGTAACACCTTTTTTCTGGGCAAATCTGGGGGATGTTGTAGGAAGTCCTAAGGAGTGATCGCCCAAGAAAAGTTGCCAATTTTTACCTGTAAAATCATCGATTGGGGAAACTGTGGTCAGCTCTTCTTTAATGCCTTCTCCCAAAAACCACTGCCAACTTTCTTTTTGAACCTGACTTAGATTAATTTTTGGTAGATTTTTTTCTTCTTTACCAAAATTTCGACGGGATGATTTTTGAGCTGTCATTATTCCTTGGTAATTATTAAAACACTAAAGGCCCGCAACATTGAAGCGGGACGAGCGTACCATTCATGTACGCCTAAGATGGGATTATATAGTGAATATATATGTTGTCAACACCCAGTTTGCAATTATTTGCCTAAATATTTAGCAATATTGGCATTGTGTTCCTCAAGTGTTTTGGCATAGTGAATTAGTCCCTTCTCATCGTGAATATAGTACCAATAATCACTCTCCGTAGGGTTAAGAGCAGCTTTTATAGAAGAAAGTCCCGGGCTGGCAATTGGTGTCGGTGGAAGTCCCTGATTTTTATAGGTATTATATGGTGATTTTATCGATAAATTGTCGAGTGTAAGAATGGGCCACCAATCCTTATAAGTGCCTACTGCATATTGTACCGCGGCATCAATTTGAATAGGCCAACCAGAATTTAATCTTTTAATGAGAATTCCCGCAACAGTCGGACGTTCCTCATCGGTTTTTGTTTCCCGCTCAAGAAGAGATGCCAGGATAATTACCTGGTCAAACGTGAGCCCTGAATTGTTTTTCAGATTTTGGGTTTTTGAAGCAAAAGTATTCGTAAGTTTTTCAGTAACAGCAACCGCCGTGACGTCCCTTGGAAACAAATAGGTGTCAGGAAAAAGATATCCTTCTTCCCCCTTTGACACTTGCAAAAAATCTGTAATAAAAGAGTCATCTTTATTTAAAGTTGCCGCAAATTTTTGAGCAATCTCCTCACGCCTTAGGCCTTCCGGGATTGTTACCCAAAGCTCAACCGGACCTTTGAAAAGCGTATCAGCCATCTGGAAAAGAGAATATGAAGGAGTTAGTCTGAACTCTCCTGTTTGAAGTCTTCCGGATTGTCCCGTAAATTGCATATAAAGCTTAAAAGCCAAAGCACTTTTTATGAATCCTGCGGATTCAAGTTTACTTCCGATTTGTGAAGCTGACGATCCCTTGGCAATAATAAAATAACTGAATTTTTCCGTAGTGGAGGGGGCTTCTGAATTTTTATAAAACCAAAAAACTCCTGCGGCTGCAATAATAATCAGAAAAAGCGGTAAAAGTAGCAACTTTTTCATAAAAAGAGTAAATTAATCAACTTCTTCAAGAAGCGCTCTTCTATATTTATCAATTTTGAGGTCATGAATAAAAATTCTCCCACACTTGATGCAGGTTACTTGTTCACCATACTTCGTCCCTTTTTTCTTTCCCTCAGTAAGGGGGGTTCCACAACCGACACATCTTCCCTGAGAAAGGAGCCAAGCCTGCATCGGAGCAATAATACTTTTAAACATTCTTACTAAAGTATACCATGAAAATCGACCAGTCAAGGTTAGTTGTCCAGATAGTTCTGAAGCATTATGCAGGCAGCGTAGGCATCTTCCATTTCATGGCGCTTTTTTTGAGAAATGCCGGCTTCTCGACTCATTCTTTGGGCGTCCTGCGTGGAAAGTGTCTCATCGGCCAGAATAATGGTTGATTGGATTAATGGCTGAATAGAAGAAGCAAACTTTTTAGACTCCTCTCCAATTTTACCCTCTGAAACTCCCACCACAATTTTTTCGATATCATTATCTTTAATTATTTTTTGCAGTTTTTCCACGAGTATCTTAGTATCCGAGTATCGAATTACTTGAAGTGGCTCCGACAGAGGCCCATTAGCAATAGCTAGACCCATCTTACTTCTTCCGTAATCGATTCCCAATATCTTCATATTAATTTTGATCCGGTGGCACTATTCTTGCCCTAACAATTAATCTCTTCGGATATCTTGGATCTCCCGGCGGGATGCAGGTAACTAGAGTTATAAACGAATCACTCGAATTCTGATCTAAAACCTGGATATCAGTGGGGAGCACTTCAAACATTTCCTCAACTTTGTAAGTATAGGAGACATCATCATAATTTATAAATACAAGGTCTCCCTTTTTCAAAGTTGGAAGCATTGTAAAAATCGAAATATAGTTTTTGGGATTATTAAAAATTGGCAGAATGGAATGTCCAAAAATTACGGCATTCCCGCGTTTACCTGGCAGTGCCGTACCAGGATATTGAATCAGGCTTTTGGAAAGATCTTCCCCTCCAATTGCAACCGTAGCCGAGTCGATTCTTAGTTTCGGAATGGAAATTGTGTAGTAAGAAACTTCCTCGGCAGAAAAATCTTCTTGGGAAGCACCCCCGGTAAACCAATTACTGGCTTTTGTATTATCAAACTCCCCTTTGGTTGAATTTGTTAACACTTCCTGAACCTGACTTCCCGGATCGGCTAGTGGCGAAATAAACTTCGTATAATTTTTGGAATAAACCGCATTGTAACTGGCAATCGGATAGATAACCCCCACTAAAATAATTATCCCCGAAATTCCTGAGATAAGGGCAGATAGACGTAAAACCATTTTCTGAGTCATGTTGATCAATTCTACTATATAAACAGGGAAATTATTCGGGTTTAACGTCTATCGAAATATTTTTCGCAATCCTGGGGATAGTTTTTAAAGGATCCGGGAATTTTATCTGTAAAAGCACATCTGCATGGTCAAATCCGGGAATCGAATTTAAGTAATCTGTGGCGACGGTTGCGGTTTTTCCCAGAATTACACTTTTAATTTTTTCTTTATCAACTTCCGGTAGAAAGTTGCCTCCAACAACGACATCATATGTATATCTGCCGCCTGTATCACTACCGGCAAGAGTAAATTTGAAATTTATCTGATCTTCGGAAAGTGTATATCCGGACGGAGCTTTGCCGGCAAGAACACCCTTAGCATATTCTAAAAGTTTAGCTCTGTCGGCAGCAAGCCCTGTTGCGCTTAGAGACAATGAAAGTTTAAGGTTATCGGCCGGGTCTCCTATTTTGTGATCAAAATTTTCACTTGTGGTTTCAAGTACCGCCAAATCAGTTATGAAAATATATTCCTCTGTTATTTTTGCCAACAAATTAGACTTCACGCTTTGACCAAGTTCACTTTTAAGATCAGTTTCCAGGCTCGTTTGATCATCCTGCCCCACTGCAGAAATTTGTTGACTGCTTCCTCCGCTAAAATCTCCCGTAGAGGTTGCAGCAACCAGAGCTTTGGAATAATTTCCAACGCTGAAAACTTCACCCTTAGCTAGGTTGTATTGGGAACCAATATCGACTGATGATACATTTACCGTTGCTGTTCCGGGAGAACCGGGTAAAAGTTGTCCTGATACAGATGCCTCCGAACTTGTTACAAATTTAAAACCCGAAGAAGAAGTTAGGACCGTTCCTGCCGCCAAATTTATTGCTGCTCCGTTTCCATTGGCAATTTGTACGCTCCCAGTCGCTTTATTTCCGATAAGCTTTGTACCCGTTGTTGATTTTGTCTTTTCTCCTGAAACCTGATCGGTCAGAACTTTGGCCGGAAGAACCCCGGCTGCCGCATCAAATTGTCCATCTGTGCTAAACGAAATTTGCACATTTTCTTCAGTTCTTTTTGGCGCAACAAAGATTGTTATTTTAGCTGTTTGCACAAACCACCACAAAATCCCGACGACAAGGATCAATAACCCCAATATGGCCAAAACTGCAACTAAAGTTTTATTTTTACTGGGAGCACCGGGGATTGACTTGGGGAAAATTTTTGCCGAAAAAGAATGAAATAAATTTTTGGACCTGGATAGATAATCTCCTGCTATTCTCATTGGATTTGATGTACCAATATTAGTCATCTGGGATGGGACGGGTTGTGGCACCACCGGACCGGATGCTTCAATCGGAACAACATTCTGGACATCCTCTTTTTTCATTGAAGAAACATCCGTTCCAACCGCAAACCCCAAATTTTCGGCCAGAATTGGCTTTGGTTCTTCACTGACCCCTTTTTCGGGATTTTCCTTTTCGGCTAATTCATTTTCCTCATCATCCTGACCGCTTACAACAGCCGTCACTTCTCCAATTTCAGCTCCGCCAGCCAAAGCAGTTGCTAAAACTTTTCCATCCGTGCTTAATATTTCGACCTGTGGAGTATGTAAAAAGTTTATTTTCCCTTCACTCCAGCTGGCTTGAATTAAAATTTGTTTTGTCTCCTCCAAATCCCCTTCCTTACCGTCATAGACAATAAATCGTGTAGGCAGAGGTGCTACTCCGTCAAATCTGGAAAGACCCTCAACAACATCATCAACCAAGGAAACGCTCCTTGAAACTTCGGTCGTTCCTACAAGACTTCCTAATTTGAACACCGAAAGTTCAAGGTTATCGTCACCCGATTTAAGAACAATTGCGTTCAGGGGAGCCCCTTCTTCAGATTTATAAAGATGGGCAATTGCCTCCGGTAAAACTACAAAACCTACTGGCGTTAAAGAAAGCTCTGCACAAAGCTTTTTAATTTTTCCTAAATTCTCCGGTGAAATTTCACCTTCTTTTACCCAAGAAGTCGAAACTCCAAAAACGGTTTTTTGAGGTTCCGGATAATTTTCAGGAAGTTTCTGGATTGCAGAGGAAAGAGCGGCGTCGGTTGCCTCAATCAGTTCTTCTTCGCTTTCCCAGGGAATACCTGCGCCTATACTGACAACTTCAGCAGTGGCATCTCCTATATACCAAATACCAGATTGTACCAACCCTTCCTCTATAACAAGCGCCCAAAAAAGTTCCGGGTGACTATCTTTATTTATTAAAAAATCTTTTAAGTTCATAGAAAATGGGGTAGGTAGTCAGTGGTGTGTAGTGAGATCGCACTACTCACATCTCACAACCTATCCTAATGTAGCATATATTCTTATAATTCCGGATCCGATTTTTTCCTGTTTAGTTATTTTAACACCACCAATCTTTCCTGTGTGGTCTACATGGGGACCTCCGCACACTTCTTTTGAAAACCAAATTCCATTCGGATCTCCAATTGTATAAACCTTAACTTCATTGCCATACTTTTCCGCAAAAAAATGCATTGCCCCCTCTTCAATTGCCTGATCTAAACTCATGACTTTAAGTGTAACCTGTAAATCTTCTTTGATCTTAAGGTTAATTAAACCTTCAATTTTATCGATTTCTTCATCTGTGAGTTTTTGTGCATGGGAGAAGTCAAAACGCAGGCGCTCTGATGTAATATGGCTTCCCTTTTGTCCAACATGTTCTCCCAAAACCTGTCTTAGAGCAGCATGTAGAAGGTGGGTTGCGGTATGAAGTTTTGTTGTAACAATAGACGCCTCGGCAAGACCGCCTTTAAACATCCCCGCCGAAGCACTACGTGATGACTCTTTGTGCTTTTCAAATTCAGATTCAAAAGCGTTTTTCTCTTCAGTTGAAAACACAATTCCATTCTGCTTAAGAATTTCCATTGTAAGTTCCAACGGAAACCCTTCCGTCTGGTAAATATCAAAAGCAAATTCGCCGTTTATCATTTTCCCTTCGGAAACAGCTTTTGTCAGCTTTGCCAAACCTCTTTTAAGAGCAGCTTCAAAACGGGTAGCCTCTGAGGTTAAGTTTTCCTCAACAAGCTCCCAGTTCTTATCAACATTCGGATAAAACCTTCTATAGTCCTCCGCCATATGGGAAATCGCTCCACCTGAAATTCCGCTTCCCAAGAGATGAAAATGGAACATTGACCTTCGAATTAATCTTCTAAGAGCATAGCCATGAAGTTTACTTCCCGAAATTACACCTTCACTAAGTAAGTTCACGGACGTTCTCAAATGATCGGCAATAATACGAAAGCTTTTATCTTTTATGGGATCCGAGTTGTACTCAATTCCTGTTTCTTTTTCAATTTTTTTTATGATACCGGAGAACATGTCTATATGAAAAACATCGGGATCGTCAAGAATCGCGGCTGCGATTCTTTCAAGACCGCCGCCAAAATCAACATTTTTTTGAGGTAATTCAATTAATTCCCCGTTTTCAGTTTTTTGGTACTGCATAAAAACCGAGTTTCCGATTTCTAAAAATTTTCCGCAGTCGCAATTAGGGTGGCAAAATTTCCCAAATTCAGACCGGTGATCAACCGAATCGAACTCATAAAAAATCTCACTATCCGGTCCGCCAATTTCTTCTGGAGGCATTTGATCAGGAGTTCCGGCACGGCTCCACCAATTTTTTTCGGCATCATAAAAATGAATATGGCTCTCGGGAACTCCAATTTTCTTCCAAATTTCAAAAGATTCCGTATCTTTAGAAACACCTCCGCCTCCACCAAAAACACTGACATAAAGCTTCTCTGGGGGTAATCCCAACTCTTTTGTATAAAATTCCCAAACAAAATCGAGTTGATCTTTTTTAAAATAGTCTCCAAGACTCCAGTTGCCCAACATTTCGAAAAAACTAAAATGACGATTGTCTGCAACTTCATCAAGATCCTGCATACGAATAGACGGTTGAATATCAACAAGCCTTTTTCCTTTCGAATGTTTCTCGCCTTTGAGATAAGGGGCAAGCTGCTGCATTCCACTACTTGTAAACAAGGTTGTTGGATCCGAATCGATGACCAGTGGAGATGGGGTAATTTCTATATGTCCCTTCTTTTTAAAGAAATCTAGATATTTTTCCCTAATCTCATCTGTACTCATGGCTAAAGTATATCATTTTTAGCCACCGTGAGTTTCAGGTTTTTTACCTTTGTGAAGAATTTCCATTACGGAAGTCAGTTTATCCGGTCTGATCAAACCTCCACCCAGAATCGAATCTTCCAAAATACTATTCAATCTTTTAACGGCACGTCTCAGGTCAACAATAATAAGCATTACTTGAATTCCGACCACAACAAGTAAAATTGTAAGACTAACCACAACTACGATTAAAAGTGTTTGAACAGAATCCATCGGTTAAAGTTAATTATTCTTGTACTTCTATTTTACGCTCTATAACTGTTTCTTTTCCAGACCTAGAAATTGCCCTTATGATGATTTTTGTTGTGTTTGGTGAGATTTCTATGTTTGTGGAGAATTTACCGTCTTTATCAACCAACACAGGTTGATTATCAACCGTAATTTTGACATCCGTTTCGGTTGACCCAAAAACCAGTACAAAATTTCCGTCTACCGCCTGCCCCTCGATCGGGCTAACAACCTCAATCCCAGGAGGCGATATAAATTTTACATATTGAAAGGTTAGATACCCTAATATGATAAGGACTACCAGCCCAACACCCAACATAAATGTAAGTTTTGGGTTCCAACTTGGTTTTGACGAAATGTCAGGGTTGGGGTTTATACTTATTTTCTTTGGTGGATAATCCCGTTTCAAAACCGCAACTGCCATTTTTTCATCAACATCAAGGGCTGAGGATATACTTTTAACAAACCCCAAAACTGTGGCAAAACCGGGAAGAATCTGCCATTCTTCATTCTCAATAGCAACTATAAAAGATGATTTTATTTTCGTAATTTCCTCCAACTTTTGATACGAATATCTTTTGTTTGTACGAGCGTTCCCGAGAATTTGGCCAATCGTTTTCATTTAAATTATTTTTATTGGGAGGGAGGATTCCCGAAGGAAGCCAAAAATTCATCAGCGTTTTGAACTAACACTTCACGCGCCTTGCTTCCACCGTCACTTGTTGCAATTACTCCCGCTCCTTCCAACTGATCGACAATTCTGGCTGCCCTTGCATATCCTATTGAAAGCCTTCTTTGTAAAAGTGATGCGGAAGCTCTGTCATATTGACAGACAACCTTTACGGCATCTTTAAACAGTTCGTCAACATTTCCACTAACACCCGGTACAGAAACAGTGCCCGCCTTCGCCATTGTGGTCACCTCATCAGTATACTGCGGGTTTACACCTTGATTCTTAAGGAACGATGTCAGGTCTGCCACTTCTTTATCTCCAACAAAGGCTCCCTGAATTCTAACAGGTTTGGCTTGCTCCGGAGGAAGGTAGAGCATATCCCCCTTACCCAAAAGTTTTTCGGCACCCTGCGTATCCAAAATAACTCTTGAGTCGACTTGGGAGGCAACAGCAAAGGCAATGCGTGACGGGACGTTAGCCTTGATAAGACCTGTAATTACATCAACTGACGGCCTTTGGGTTGCAAGTACCATATGAATTCCGGTGGCCCGACTCATTTGGGCAATTCTGGTAATGGAGTCTTCGACCTCAACGGGCGAGAAAAGCATAATATCGGCAAGCTCATCGATAAAAAGAAGAATATAAGGAAGAGCCTGAAATCCGGACATTTCATTATAAGAATCAATATTGCGAGCACCTGCCTGGGCAAAAAGTTTATACCGCCTATCCATTTCAGCCATAATCCAACGAAGCGCCGAGATAACTTTATCCGGATCAACAATTACAGGTGAAAGTAAATGAGGAATTCCGTTGTAACGCGTAAGCTCAACCCTTTTAGGGTCAACCAAAATAAGTTTAACTTCTGTTGGAGCAGCCCTGAAAAGAAGCGACGCCAAAAATGCATTTATACAAACAGATTTTCCCGAACCGGTTTGACCGGCTATTAGGACATGTGGCATTTTTGCGATATCGGCAACAATGGGTTTACCAGATACATCAAGTCCTAAAGAAACTACGAGCTTGGATTTCGCACTTTGCATTTCTTCAGACTCCAAAACCTTTCTGAGTGAAACAAACTCAGCGGAACGGTTGGGTAATTCAATTCCCACTAAATTACGTCCCGGAATTGGAGCTTCAATTCTGATCGTTCCTGTCGGGGCAGAAAGGGCAAGTGCTAAATCTCGCTCCAGTGATGTAATTTTCGAAAGCTTTGTTCCAAGCGCAACCTCAATAGCATATTGCGTAACGGCGGGTCCCAGATTAACCTCAACCACGCTTGCCGTAATTCCAAAAGATTCAAGCGTCTTTTCAATTGTTGCGGCATTACCCTTGATGTCGCCTCTGTCTGCTTTTCCGCCATCAACATCACCAAGAAGATCCATTCCCGGATATCTCCAGACGGTTTCTTCACCGGGAACGTTGCTTACAAGTTTTTGTTCCAAAGGTTCCTTGGGAACTGATGACACACCAGGAGTACCTGGTTTTGCTGCTCCGGATACAGTGAAAGCTCCCCCCCCGGAAACCCTCATTTGACCTTTGGAAAGAGTCACCCCTCCAACCTTTATTTGAGCTTTATCCCCATGGATATAAATCCCCACCTGCCTGGCAAACTCCTTAAAAAGTTTATAGACCTGATCGATTGAAGTATTGAATAAAACAATCAGACCAATCATTCCCACACCTGTAAAAATAATGGCTGCCCCCACCCCCATTACGAGGGCTGCGATTGAATCCCAAACCAAACCTCCGGCAACTCCGGCACGCCCCAGGGCCATAACCGAGATAAAGAAAAGAAGTGCCCCAACAATGACATTTGGCTGACCCAAAATAAATTTAACCTTTGACAGAAGAAAAGCGAATGATAGAAAAATAAAAGGTAAGAAAACCGATGACCAGGAAAAGTATTTAATCAATATCTCATTAAATTTAAAGAGAATTGCACCCTGACGGGAGAAAGAAATAAGGATAAGCCCTGCGATGGCAAAAAACACTATTTGAGAAATAGAGAAAACCGACTCTTTTTTAAGCTTTAATCTGAATGATTTTTTTGTAAATCTTTTTCTTCTCTTGGCCATATTCAAACCATTGTATATCGAAGTGTAGTTAAACCTCAACAACAACAGGGAGAATCATGGGGCGTCGCCCTGTTTTTTGATAAAAATATCGCTCCAAAAAATCAATTGCGATATTTTTGACAACATTTGCATTTATCGATTTCTTTTTTTGCATCGCGCGAGCCAATTCTTTTGAAGCATCCTCTAAAATTCTGCCGTATTTCTGTTCAAAAACAAATCCACGGCTCATTATCTCGGGACTGTCTATAAGTGCGCTTTCGTTTCTGTCAAAATGGATTATTGCAATTACAATTCCTTCCTTGGAAAGAATGTGTCTATCTCTTAATACAACATTTCCCACGTCTCCAATCCCAAGTCCATCCACCAAAACCTCTTTTACAGGAACTTTACCGACACGTCTTGCAGTTTGATTACCAAATTCAACAATCTCTCCGGGAAGAAGTTCTAAAACATTTTCTTCAGGAGCACCCATCCTTTCCGCAATAAGCCCGTAAGCTCTCATGTGTCTTATTGTTCCCCCTATCGGAATGTAATATTTGGGCTTGGTAAGTGCAAAAAGTGTTTCAATATCCCCTATACTTCCATGTCCTGAAACGTGAAGGTCTTCCTGCATGTCGTAGTAGTGAACATTGACGTCACCCTCGATAAGCTTGTCGACCAAGAAGTCAACATTTGTCTTACTGCCAGGCGGGGCAGGATCGGAAGAAAATATAACAACATCTCCCTTACCGATTGTCAGGAAATCGTGTTCTCCCATACAAAGCCTATAAAGCGCACTTCCCGGTTGACCATAACTTCCGGAAATAATATATAAAACTTTGTCCGGCGGAAGATGAGACGCCTGTTTGGATTTAATAACCAGATCATTCGGATAAAAGAGATATCCCAGATCTTTGGCAATTTGTGCCTTTCTTTCGATTGAACGGCCGATAAGAACCACTTTTCTGCCAAGTTTGGCGGCAATATTAATTGTTTGCTGTATTCTACTAATATTGCTCGAGATTGTAGTTAAATAAATTTTCCCTGTAACATCTTGGACTATTGCCTCGATTCTTCCCTGAATTGAAAGTTCGCTTTCTGTATAACCAGGTGTATTGGCACCTAATGCATCGGATGCCAAAGCTAAAGTTCCCTGTGAGGCAAGCGTAGCAACTTTGGCGATATCAAAAGGCCGCCCGTCGACAGGGGTCCAGTCAAATTTATAATCTGGTATATGGAATATTTTTCCTTCGGGGGTATCTATGCAAAATCCAACTCCGTCCGGAACGGAATGGCTAACCCTAAATGGAGTGACTTTGAAAACTCCTAGGGTTAAAACATCCTTTTCAGGATCAAAAATAGAGATCTTCGGGGACTGAGTATCATAATCTTCAAATTTATCCTGTATAAACCCACCCACAAGTTTCGTGGCATAAATAGTTGTTTTTACATCTTTGAGAAGAAAAGGAAGTGCACCAAGATGGTCCTCATGCCCGTGGGAAATTAAAACTCCTCTAAGTTTTGCCGCGTTTTGCTTGATATAGGAAAAGTCCGGAATAACAAGGTCAACGCCAAACATCTCACTCTCTGGAAAACCGACACCACAATCCACGACGAGCATGTCGTTGCCATATTCGTAAACGTATAAATTTTCCGTTACTCCTGTTGTTCCTGAAAGGGCGATGAATTTTAATTTATTTGAATTATTCATAAGCAGACTTTTATTGCATATCTTTGGCGAAGCCAAAACCAAATCTTGGCGACATGCTTAAACAAGATTCATTTGCTCTACTTTCACTTTATCATTTTTTTCAGAATTGACCAAGCTTTGTTTATCATTTTTAATTTTCTTCAAAATTTCTCTTAAATTAACAAAGTCTGTTTTTTCCGCCTCCATTACGTTGCCATTTCTAAGCGAAGCCGCTGGATGGTACATCGGTACGACCGCAATATTTTTTCCGTTCCAGGAAACATTATATTTTTTGCCATGTACACTTGAAATAAAGACATTAGGTAAAAATTTAGCCATAGAAAAACGCCCTAAAGTAATGATTACTTCCGGGTCAATAATTTTAATGATTTTGTCCAAATACTTTCTATAAGCTTCTATCTCGTGGAGTTCCGGATCACGGTTTTCCGGAGGTCTGTGGTGAACAATATTTGTTATGAACACCTCTTTGCGGGTGAGCCCTGCAAGCGGAAAAAGTTTATCCAAAAGTTTACCCGCCTGTCCTACGAACGGCTCACCGATTTTATCCTCATTGTATCCGGGTCCTTCCCCAATGCAGAGAATTTTTGCCCTGGTGTTTCCTATACCAAAAACAAGTTTTGTAGCACCCTTTTTAAGGGGAAGTGTATCGTCTTTCTCCATTCCCTCTTTCAATTTATGAAGTTCTTCAAATTTAGTCATCTTCAATAAATTCTACTCTATTCGAGCCTGTGTCAAAAATTGCAAAATTATTTCCTGTAATTATTGCCCCGGGACGAATAATTTTAATTTGTGTTTCTTTGCTTTCATATTTTGAATGCAAATGACCATTGATAATTAAATCAAGTTTTGTGTCCAAGAAATACTCTGTATTATTCGATGGTTTATGTGTAATTCCAATAGTTCTACCCCCAATTTCGATGATCAAAGAATTCTCATTAAATATCTTGCCTTTTATCTTTAACCTTTTACCTATCGTCGGATCGATATCAGCATTTCCCAAAACCGCATAAATCGGAATTCCATACGACAAAACTGTTTCAACAGATTCGAGATTGTTCCAATCTCCGGCATGAATTATGGAAGACACTCCATATTTTTTTGCAAAACCCATCACATGATTTAAATTCGCAATGTTCCCATGGGAATCGGAAATTATCAGGATCTTCATACAAAACTATTGTATATTACTGGGGCAAAAATTCTTTAACATTTTGTGCGGTTATATGCACACTTTGTGCCTTTCCTTCGACAATCATCTTGGCAACTTTTCTGACAACCCCATCGATATTTCGTTCCAATGTACGGATTCCGGCGTCGTAGCCTAAGGGTCTAACTATGTTTGCCCAAACTTCATCATCAATTGTCAAAATTCCTTGAGAAAGCCCCGCTGCCTTCACTGATACCGGCAGTACATATTTTTGTGCAATCGTTATTTTTTCCTGATCCGTGTAGCTTGGCATGGAAATTGGCTCAAGCCTATCCATCACGGCCGTTGCAATGTTTGTAGTGTTATTGGCAGTTGTAATAAAAAGTGCCTCGGAAAGGTCAAACGGAAAGTCTATATAGTGATCGATAAAGGCATAATTTTGTCTTGGATCCAAAAGCTCAACCAAAACTCCCATAATAGAACTTCTACCTTGGTCGGTTACCCTATCGATTTCATCAAGAAGTATTACCGGGTTTTTACTTTGTGTATCTTTTAAAGCTTTAATTATTTTTCCAGGTTCCGCCTCAGGGTGCATTCTACTTTGACCACGAAGATCAAGCGGATCTCCCATCCCTCCGAAAGGAATACGTGCGATTGGTCTACCCAGTGCCTCCGCAATCGAATAGGCAATTGTAGTTTTGCCGGTTCCGACCAGTCCCACAAAACAAAGAATTGGAGCACGATAGACATCGGCCCCTTCTCCTTTTTCTTGCTTAAGCTTCATCACACTCATATATTCCAAGATACGCGTTTTTATATCAGTTAACCCAAAGTGGTGAGTCTCTAAAATCGCCTTGGCCTTTTCAAGGTCCAGTGTATCCTGTGTTCTCTTGTTCCAAGGTAAAGTTGTAATCCAATCGATATATTTTTCCATTCTGTCGAATTCGGGTAAAAACGACGGAGAATTTGTAAGCTTGGAGAGTTGGTTCAGACGAACCAAAACCAGTTCACGAAGTTTGTCCGGCAAGGAGACACTTTTAACTCTATCAATTAAAACAGTAATTTCCTGGGCAGCAGAATCCATATATTTATATTAACACGAAGTTTACCTCTGAGAAGCCTTTTTCTTTAGAAATCTTTCTTTTCACTAACTAATCTTGAAGTTGGGAAATGGGGACCACCTGTTCCACCATTTTCATCAGGTCTTGAAAATCCGGGTCTGCTACTTCCACCCCTTGAGAATCCTCCTTCACGCCTAGGGCCACCAAATCCTCTGTCTCCACCCCTTGAGAATCCTCCACGCCTATCACCTCCGAAACCACCACGATTTCCCCCACTAAATCCACCTCTTCCACCACGGTCTCCACCACCTCTGTACCCTCCTCCACCCGATCTTGGTCTATCTTCTTTCGGTTTATCCTTTGAAGGATCCATGTTCATAGAAAGGTTAATTCTTCCCATTTCGTCTATTTTTACAACTCTGACTTTAATTTTGTCCCCAATTTTAACCACATCATTGGCATCGGCAACAAATTCTTCTTTACCCATGTCGCTTACATGAACCATTCCATCTTTACCTGGTAGAATATTTACAAAAGCTCCAAAAGGCATTATGCGAACGACCTCACCTTCGTAAATTTCACCCGCTTGGACTTCTTTTCCAAAACCGGTAATCCAGTCAATAGCTTGCTGCATTTTTTCAGGATCTACTCCTGAAACACTTACTCCGCCATCATCATTAACATCAACCTGGGTTCCTGTGTCAGCCATAAGCTTTTTAATATTCTTTCCGCCTGGGCCAATAAATTCTCCAATTTTTTCTACAGGGATTTTAACTACTTTGATTTTGGGGGCATATTCTGAAACTGTTTTTCTTGATTCAGGGAGAGTTTCAATTATCTTCTTCATAATTTGAGCTCTTGCATCTTTTGCCTGTTCCAAAGCTTTTTCAAGAATGTTCAAATTCAAATTGAGAGTTTTAACATCCATCTGAAGTGCTGTAATTCCCTTTTCTGTTCCTGCAACTTTAAAGTCCATGTCACCGTTAAAATCCTCAATACCCATCAAGTCCGTTAGAACCGCAAATTTTTCGGCGTCTTCAATGATAAGTCCCATGGCAATTCCGGCAACAGGAGCTTTAATTGGAACACCCGCATCCATTAAAGAAAGAGTAGACCCAACCACCGAAGCCATCGAAGTTGAACCGTTTGAACTCATTACTTCGGATACGACTCTTATCGCATAAGGAAATTCTTCCTGAGAAGGAATAACGGGAATAAGCGCACGTTCAGCCAATGCACCATGACCTATTTCGCGCCTATTGGGAGAGCCAACTCTGCCGGCTTCTCCTGTTGCATAAGGAGGCATGGAGTAGTGATGCATATAATGTTTTTCTTCTTCCCCCTCGGCACTTTCCAAAAGCTGTCCCATGGATTCGGATCCAAGAGTGGCAACCGAAAGAACCTGAGTCTGACCTCTACTGAAAAGTGCACTACCATGAGTTCTTGGTAAAATCCCAACCTCACCTGTCAATTTTCGAAGCTCTGTTAATTTTCTGCCATCAGGTCTTACACCTTTTTCCAAAATTTGCTCACGGATATAGTCTTTCTTTATATGATCAACTATTTCCAAAACAAATTTTCTGTCTTCGTCTTTTTCAAATTGATCCTTTATGGCTGCTATAAACTCCGCATACTCATCAGACGGGCCTTCGTGATTAGCCATATTTTTAACAAGACCAGGCATTTTTTCCCCGACTAATTTTTTGACCTGTTGTTCTAACTCAACAGAAGGTTTTTCTTCCTTATAGACGTCACGTTTAACTCCGGCTTCTTCAGCCATATCTTCAATTAATTTAAGCACTGCTTTACTTTCTTTTTGAGCAAATTCAATTCCTTTTATAATTTGGTCCTCGGTTACTTCTTTAGCCCCTGCTTCAACCATAAGAACTGCTTCTTTTGTTGAGGATACGGTTAAATCCATAACTGAAGCCTCCAAATCGGATGCTGTGGGATTAACCATATATTTTTCATCCTTCATTCCGACTGTAAGAGGAACAACAGGACCTTTCCAGGGAAGTGTTGAAAGATGAATTGCCGCCGAAGCTGCAATAGCGCCCAAAATTTTAGGATCATTTTCACCATCAACAGAAAGAACCATTACAATAAGTTGAACTTCTTTTTTATAAGTTTTGGGGAAAAGAGGCCTGATGGATCTATCAATAAGTCTTGCCGAAAGTATTTCCTCGTCTGTGGGTCTACCTTCTCTTTTGACCCAGCGGCTGCCTTTGATTCTTCCTCCGGCATAAAGACGTTCCTGGTATTCAACAGAAAGTGGAAAATAATCCATCTCCATTTTAAGAGGGGCTGCAGCAACTGTTGCCAACACAACGGTATCACCCATTCTGGCCAAAACTTCACCGGAGGCTTGCTCCGCCAGATTTCCTGTAGTTAGGGTAAGTGTACGTCCACCCAATTCGATAGACTTCTCGATCTTTTTCATTTATTAATTTATTTGTCTAATTTTAACTCTGTGAGGAGTTTTTTATAGCGTTCTTCGTCGCGCCTATGTAAGTAGCTTAGGAGTCTTCTCCTTTTGGCTACCATTGAAAGAAGCCCGCGACGGCTATGGACATCTTTTTTGTGTTCTTTAAGATGGGCAACTAATTTATCGATTTTGATTGAAAGAAGCGCAATTTGAACTTCGGGGGACCCTGTATCGCCCTTTTCCCGGGCAAATTTCTTTATTACGTCTACTTTTTCGTCTTTTGCTAATGCCATATTGTCATGTGGAACAAAGTAGGCTCATCTCAGAGCAAACCTTGTTAACATCTTGGGTATCATACCACACCTGAGTTCAAAACGCAAAGGTTAACTTACGTTTGTCCCCTTAAAAATTTTTGGTTGAAGCCAATCGGAGGGCGGGTTCACTTCGGGTGTTTCCACTCCGGTTTCTGCCATTCCGGACTCTACTTGAGTTTCAATTTGGGCAATGGGTGTGACGGGTGTTTGAACAACCGGGGTGTTGAAAGGCTTTGTCGGAATTGCTCCGGGAGGAAAACCTACCGGGCTTAATTTCACTTTCGGTATACGCTGACCACCATTTCGCAGAAGATGTGCAAAAGTCTCAAAAGTATCAGGCGTTACCTCACTTGAGGCAAAATTACTACTTCCTTCTTCAATTCCCATTACTAAATTTGTCGCCACATCAGGGTCCATTGTTAAACCGTTCCCTTTAATTAAATTTGCAACCAATTCGCTCGTTGTCGCGCCGGCTTTTGCAAACGACATTGTCTCGCGCTTTGAATCAAGAACACGGGTGCCGATGTGTACGACTTTCGCACTTGCCAAATCCGGCGTCGCAAGAATCGGAAAGTGGGCATCCGTGGCTCCTCCGACTAAAATTACCAAATCAGCAGCAGTTCCTGAATAATCCATTATTATTTGTTCTTTCTGGGGTGCCACAAAACCCGTTTTAGGAGTAACTGTAAGCTTAAACT
>Ga0209318_1000116_pt1 | contig 93790 bp, 84 predicted proteins | sample RifGroE1_FD_183999 | JGI IMG/M metagenome (GOLD analysis project Ga0209318, IMG submission 183999) | Groundwater microbial communities from Rifle, Colorado, USA - Groundwater E1 (SPAdes) (version 2) | ecosystem: Environmental > Aquatic > Deep subsurface > Groundwater | place: Rifle, Colorado...
TACATTAGCAAGATCAATAACGGGTATGTTTAGACATTTTTTTTATTCAGTTATTGCATATTTTTTTAGACATATTAACAATGAGCAGATTTTTATTGGAGTTACATAGTAAATCGAATTTCGGGTTTTTAGTAAAAAATAATATGAAAATAAAATCTTATTTTTAAATACTGCTAAGTCTATATTCTGATATGTACCATAATAATCTTGATTAATATTTGGATAATAGATATTTTCATTTATTGAAATTTCAACTTCTTTCTGAATGTTATATTTATCAATAACATAAATTGTTCTGTTATAAATAAAATAGAATTTGTTATTGAATTCAGATATATGAATGTTATTGTCTATATTTTCCCCATAATCTAAAATACTACTTAAATCATAACTTGCTACTATTTCAGCTCCGGCTTTTTGTGGGTCATAATAACTTTCGGCTACATCAGACAATGGAGGGCAACTAATTAATAATAAAAGTAAACAATTTAAAATTACATATTTCATATAAAGCCTCCATTTTATAAAAATAATAAAATTTATATGAAATTTTTATCAAATCTTATAAATAGTAAATAAACATATTAATTTTGTCAATTAGAATGTAAAGAGAAATATTCTATACATTAATCTACAGAGACTCTCAATAATTAATTAAAGCCCCGTGGTTATCAAAACTAAGATACCCACAGGACTTTATGCAAAAACATTAACCGTAATGTTTAGTTCTTTAAACTATGAAGAGGTGCCGGTATTCGTCCGCCTCTTGAAATAAACGTATTGCATGAAAACTTATTTACACTCATAATCGGCGCTCTGCCAAGTAATCCACCGAATTCTACAAAATCCCCTACCCCTTTACCAGGCACAGGAATTAATCGTGTTGCTGTTGTTTTATTATTCACAACACCAATTGCCATTTCATCAGCCATGATACCGGAAATAGTTTCTGCTGTTGTATCACCGGGTATAGCTATCATATCAAGCCCGACTGAACATACCGCAGTCATTGCTTCAAGTTTTTCAAGAGTTAACGCACCTGCTTCAACTGCTTCAATCATACCCAAATCTTCACTGACCGGTATAAATGCACCGCTTAACCCGCCAACAGATGATGAGGCCATTACACCGCCTTTTTTTACAGCATCATTAAGCATCATTAACGCAGCCGTCGTTCCGGGAGCCCCGCATTTCTCAACACCCATTTCTTCTAAAATATGAGCTACACTGTCACCGATTGAAGGCGTTGGTGCTAATGACAGATCAACTATACCAAAGTTTGTATTTAATCTTCTTGCAGCTTCTTTAGCAACGAGTTGACCGACACGTGTTATTTTAAATGCCGTTTTTTTAATAACCTCTGCGATTGTTTCAAAATCAGCACCTTTATATTCTTCTAACGCTGCTTTTACAACACCGGGACCACTTACTCCGACATTGATAACTGTCTCAGCTTCACCAACCCCGAGAAATGCACCTGCCATAAACGGATTATCATTGACCGCATTTGCAAACACAACCAATTTAGCACATCCGATAGCATTTCTATCTTTCGTTAATTGAGCTGTTTCAACAATAATCTGTCCCATTTCACGAACAGCATCCATATTAATCCCTGCCTGCGTTGATGCAACATTGACAGAAGCACAGACACGTTCTGTTGTTGACAATGCTTGTGCTATTGAGTTAAATAATATTCTATCAGCGTTAAGAAACCCTTTTTGAACCAATGAGGTAAAACCACCAATAAAATTGATTCCGGTTTCTTTTGCAGCTCTATCTAATGCTTCTGCAAAAATTGTATAATTATCTGTTTTTGATGCAGCAGCGACTAATGAAATCGGAGTGACAGATACCCTTTTATTAACAATAGGAATACCATATGTGTTCTCAATATCTTCACCAACCCGTACAAGGTCTTTTGCTTTACTGACAATTTTATTGTATATCTTTTCGCACGCTCTAACAGGATTTTCATCAGCACAATCAAACAATGATATCCCCATTGTAATGGTACGAATATCAAGCTTTTCATTATTAATCATTCCAATTGTTTCTAAGACTTCAAATCTATTCATAGTGTATCCTTATATTTTATGCATATAATTAAATATTTCTTCATTATATACCTGTATTGCCAAATGCATATCAGTTTCAAGTATGTTTAGTTTTTTCTTGAGGTCCGTTATAGTCGAAAAAGACTCATCTAAATCGACAGACATCATCATAGTAAATTTATCATTAAGAATAGTCTGACTTATATCCAATATATTAACTTTTAACTCTGCAAGATTTGCACTGACCTTCGCAATAATACCGACCTGATCTTTACCTACAACGGTAACAATTAATTTCATATATCCCCCTTTTCTATTGAAACAACTATAAAATGAACTTTTTGTTTTCATATTTTATAGGTTATTTTAAGTATATTGTCCAGAGCCTCATGCAAAAATACCCTTTTCATCTCGAATTTTTGCATGAGGCTACATCTAACGCAATTTTATTGCGTATGGCGGAAGAAAAAATTATGTACTCATGATTTTTGCAAGAGCCTCTCCAGAGTGGCTGATTTAAAAATGTAAAACTTATAGTATTTTGTAAATTATTGTTGAATTTTTATTTTTTTTTTCTTACTTTAATGTCAATTCATAAAACCTGAGGAGATATAATGATTACTGTAAACGATTATACTATAACCGAAAAAGAATTTGATTTAGCATGTAATGATTTTAAAAGAAGATTAAAAACCCATACATTAAAAAAAGAATATGTTGACTCTGTTAAAGATCAGTTAATTGATGCGCGACTATTATTAGATGCAGCAAAAAAAAATAATACTGCAATTGATACAAAAGAAGTCAGTGATGTATATGATAGAATTTTAACAAATTTTCCTGCAGAAGAAGATTTTTTGAAATTATTAGAATCTGAAGGTGATACAATTGATTCTCTTAAAGATAAAATAAAAGATGATATTTTGTTAAAAAAATATATAAATGATATGTATGTTGATACTGTTGATGTTGCTGATAAAGATGTACTGGACTATTATAATGATAATAAAGATAATTTTAAAAGCGAAAGTAAAGTTAAGGCTTCTCATATTCTTTTTGATGAAAAAGATCTTGATTTAGCAAATGAAGTAAAAAATAAAATAGTCAATGGCAGTAATTTTGCTGACATGGCAAAAGAACATTCTAAATGCCCGAGTTCACAAAATAATGGTGAGCTTGGATATTTTGCAAAAGGTCAAATGGTTCCTGAATTTGAAAAAGTTGCATTTAAAGCTGATATCGGTATAGTAAACGGACCGGTTAAAACACAATTTGGTTATCATCTTATTGTTGTGTATGATAAAACCGGTGAGAAAATTGAAGAATTTGATAATGTTAAAGAAGAACTTAAAAATCACTTAAAAAATACTCTTATTAATTATAAAATTACTGAAGCAACTGATTTATTAAAAGAAAAAGCAAACATTGTAATAGATAATTCAAAATTGGAAGCAAAATACAATAAATAGGTCTTTTGCATAAAAATTAAAACAATCTCATTTTTTATATTGAATGAGATTGTTTTAAAAATGGTTATAAATCAATTTCATAAGCTCGAGTGAATTATACATATCTTTAACACCTGCTAACTCACGTATTGAATGCATAGCAAGAGCAGGTACGCCAATATCAACACAATTTGCTGTTAAAGCCGATGAAATATGCGGCCCGATTGTACTTCCTCCGGGAAAATCTGAACTGTTAACAAATTTTTGAAATGGTATATTATTTTCTTTACACAATAGAATAATTTTTGAAATTGATTCGGTATCCGTTGAATACTTCTGATTATAATTATACTTTATAACTATGCCATTGTTAATCAGATTTTTTGAAACAGGATCTGTTTTATCAGGCGAGTTCGGATGAACAGCATGGGATAAATCTGCTGAAATAATAAATGAATTAGTTGATGAAATTAAAAAATCTTCTCGTGATAACCCTGATGAAATCCAAATTCGTTCTAAAATAACTGAAGTTAGTACAGAATCAGCGCCTTTTTTACTTTTACTTCCGATTTCTTCATTATCAAACCCGATTGCAATAGAAACTGAGTTATTCTGAGGATTTGACTGTGAAAGAGCTTCAATTGAATTATAAAACATAGATAAATTATCTAATCGTGATGAAGAAATCATTTCATTATTAAAACCTGTTGTTGTCGAACAATTTGTATCATACAAAGATAATTCATAGTCCAGAATATCCGTATAATCAATATTGATTTTTTCTGAAATGTTTTTTATTAAATAATTTTTTACATCATCATCTTTATTTATCAGGGAAACAATGGGAATAATATCTTTTTGATTGGAAATAGGAATACCTTTTTGATTCACCTCTTTATTTAAATGAATTGCAATGCTCGGAATGACAGCAACTGGTTGTTTATAATTTATAAGTGTAGACTTTATACCAGTATCACTTTTATACGTAACAATACCTGCAATAGATAAAGAACGATCAAACCAGGTATATAAGAGCGGACCGCCATAGATTTCTGTATTAAATTTGAGGATATTATCTTCAAAACTTATTGAAGCATCAGGTTTTATTTTTATACACGGTGAATCTGTGTGAGTTCCGATAATACAATAATTCATTGCAGTATTTATTAATGCAGGCAACATAAAAGTAACTAATGTTGAGTTATTAACGATTGTATAATATTTCATACCGGATGATAAAACCCATTTTTCATTATAATTAAGTTTTTTAAAATTGTTTTTTTCTAAAATACCAACTGCATTTTCAACTGCATGAAATGATGTTGGACTTGAATCAATAAATGACATCAATTTTTTGCTATATTCAATCATTTTCATATACTCCTCTATACAATTTCTTGCAAAAGCCTTTCTGGTTATACAATAAAATAAATTATATTCAAACTATAATATACTTGAATTCTTTATTAATATTGCTTATATTGTGAGTAATAATTGCAGAATACAATCAAATAAGTTGTTTTGCATCAAGATTATTTAATACACAAACGAAGGATACAATAATGGAAAAATATGATTTGATTATTATTGGAGCCGGTCCTTCCGGTTTAACAGCAGCATTATATGCAGGGAGAGCTGGATATACAATGTTGATGATAGAAAAAACCGGACCCGGTGGTCAAATAATGCTAACCGATAAAATAGATAATTATCCTGGGTTTGAAGATGGTATTTCCGGATTTGAATTACAGGATAAATTGTACAAACAAGCGGTTAAATTTGGTTTACATATGATTAGTGATTCAGTTATTTCAATAAAAAAAGAAAATGATTTATTTATTGTATCAACATTAACCGGAAAAACATTTACGTCAATAAGTGTCATATTATCAACCGGAGCAACCCATAGACTTCTTGGTGTTCAGGGTGAATCAAGATTATCCGGAAAAGGTGTTAGTTATTGTGGCACTTGTGATGGTCCATTTTATAGAAATCGTGAGGTTGTCATAATTGGCGGTGGAGATACAGCACTGACTGAAGCGTTATTTATTGCTAAGTTTGCAAAGAAAATCACTATTATTCATAGAAAAGAAACATTTCGAGCGGTTTCATCATTAATTAAACAAACGACATCATTGCCAAATATTTCATTTATAATGAACAGTGTCGTTACTGAAATTACCGGTGAAAACGAAGTAAATGGTGTTGTTGTTAATAATATCAAAACAGGTGCAATTGAAACATTAAAAACAGATGGGGTTTTTGTATTTGTAGGATTAGATCCAAACACTGATTTTGTTGATTCATCACTATTGGATAAAGCGAAATATATTATTACCAATGATAAAATGGAAACATCAGTTAAAGGTCTGTTTGCTGCGGGGGATGTAAGATCAGAAACTTTTAGACAAATCGTTTGTGCTTGTTCAGATGGTGCTAAATCAGCACAATATGCAGGAGAGTTTATTGATGAGCAAAAAGGGAATTCATACCAATAATAATTTGAGATTTTATGAAATTGTATAAAAAAAGACTTTCTGATTTTTTGTATAAATTATATGAACAGGAGGATATATTTCTTCATGTTATTGATAAATATTTACAAAATAAGAACAATCAGTATTCCATATTTTTTATTGAAAATTTAAATAATTTTTTTATTAATGATGAAGGACACTTGTATATTTCAGTAATGCAATCTGATTATATTAATTCATTAGCATTGTATATTACGTCTCATAATATACCGATTACATATGTGTATGGTGAAACATCAAATGTTTTAGATTTCAATACCTTTTTCAAAAAAGGTATTGAAATCTCTCTTAATTATTATGTTATGAAATTAGACCGTAAAGCTTTTCACAACCTTCCGCAACTACTAATAAACAACTCTTTAACTGACCGTTTTTGTTGTCCTGATGATTTTTTCAAGTTAAAAAACCTTCAACTCATGTATCATCTTGAAGAGGTGTATTCTGATACAAAAAACTATCCAAAACAATATGAAATGAATGCATTTAAGAAAATACTTAATGAAAGAGATAATTATGCTGTTTTTATTATGAATGACCCCATTAGTAAAGTGTATATAAATGCATCTTCAGAAAAAACAATACAAATTGGAGGAATATATACTTTAAAAAAATATCGGGGTAATGGTTTTGGATATTATTGTATTTATAATTTTTTAAAAAAGACATTTAATAAATACTCACACATTGAAAGCTGTCAATTATTTGTTAAAAATACAAATATGAGTGCATACTCATTGTATAAAAAACTTGGATTTCAAATACTATCTAAAACAACTTCAATTTATTATAAAGCGCTTAAAAAAAAACAATAACGTTTGAGCCTCAACTTAATATTGTATTAACCATACTATCAGATTGTTTCAAAATTTTCGCACCCCTCGTAATTTTACAAAGGCTTATTTTTAATTCCTTAGCAATACTTCTCTGCGAGCGACCTGCTTTTAGCATTTTTAATAATTCCCATCGTAAACGAAGGTCTGATATTTCATTTTCAGTTAATATTTCTTTTAAAAATGATTGTATATCATTCTTATTTTTAAGCTGTAAAAAAACATTTGAAAATTCATCTAGAAAATTATCCATAATAATCCTATTTTTTTATAAATCTATTTTCAATAAAACTGTAATCTTCAATTGAAATATTAATAAACATAAAACCATATATTAAATTAAGTAACTTTTCCTGTTTTCTAACATATTTGGAAAGAACAGATATTTTTTTATTTTCAAAATTCAATTCCATTTCAATATTATCATCAATAGTTAATTTCTCTTCAAGAAGAGGCCCATCGGATAGTATTGAAAGACCACCGGGACTTATATCAAACATTTTGGTCTCATGTTCAATTTTATTACCAATTTCTGCTTTAAAATATCCGCCATGCTTTAATGAATAGGTCATAATCTTTGAAAATTGCTCTGTATATTTTAATATACTATAATCAACTAATTTTGCTTTTTTATAATCATTAACTAACGTTATTAATGCAACAACATACTCACGATATATAACCGGTACAACTGCTATTGAAAAAACACCTTTTTCTTTCAATTCAACCATATATGTTGAAAGGGCTTTATTAATATAGGTATCTTGCGTATTATTCAGTTTTTTTTCAAAATCAATCCAATCATTTTTTCGACAAATATTAATCGGAATATCATCCCCTGTTTTAATATTCAGCTCAGTTGCTGTATTGGGGATAAAAACGATTTTTCCCGTATCAATAGCAAGTTTTTCAATAAAGTTTTTTGCTGTATAATTTCGCATCATTTGAATCTTATTCGTTGTTACAAAAGACTCCATTTTCTTATTAAATTTTGCAAGAATATCAGTTATTTTTATATCTGTAAAATCTGCATTAATTGGTGGTCTTTCAGGATTATAATATATACTTGTTTTCGGGTAATCAAGTGGAATAATAGGGCCTTCTAAAAATAGATTTACTTTATATTGCCCATCTACTACAACTCTATCATGTTTTCGTTTTAAATTTTTTGCAACACCTTCAGGATTTTTAATAACAGCGGTTTTCCCCTGGTATTTTATAAAAGAACTATTAAATGCATGATAATTATCCTGAAAATAAAAAAATACTTCACATGGTAATTTATATTCTTTAATATCCAAAGGTAATGTATCTAATTCAATTAAAATTTCATTATTATTCAAATCTGTGATAATTGCATGAGTTATTGATTTTGGTGTTTTAATTTCAATAGTAACTTTATTATTTTTCAGAAAAGTTAACACAAATATTTTTTCAATTCTGCTTAATGAATCACTCATTTACATACTCCGAAAGTTTTTATTAATACTATACTGTTTATTACAATAATGACAACACACTTCATACTGGTTATTTTTATTTAAAAATTCATTTAATTCTTTATCATCAAGTTTTTTTAACGATTGTAAAACTTTTTCTTCAGTACATCTGCATTGAAATTGAACCGGTTTTTCATCTATAATCGACATATCTAAAGAATTAAAAAACTCTATTACATTGTGTTTTTCTTTTAACAGTAAATCTCTGACTGAACCAAGAGAAGAGAATTTATCATAAACATTTTTCATTTCGATTTCCGTTACTCCCGGTAACCCCATAATCAATAAACCGCCTGAAGCATTAATATAATTATGTTCTGAAATTGACAGACCAATACTAATGATAGATTGAACTTGTAAAGATTGTTCAAGAAATAATGAAATATCCTGAGGTATCTCACCGGTTTCTATAAGAACAACAGAATTATATGGTGCTTTCCCTGAAAATGATTGTCTCAGAACGGATATTTCACCCATTTTTAAATATGGTTCACTATTAAATCCATTATCAGTAATAGAATCTTCAATATATTCTAAATTAGTATTTTCAATAAAACCTCTTGTATTTCCTAAATAATCTGATTCTACATATATTTTTTTTGCATTTCCTGTGCAATTCCATGTAGCAGATAAGTAATCTTCTTTATTTTTTAAATTTCCTGATAATAAAACGACTGCATTCATTGCTTGAGCAAATAATGCAGATGATACAATATTCATACTATGAGATTTCTGAGCTAAAGTCGCAGATTCTTTTGTTGATGAAAAATAACCGATAACATTACCGTCATTAGAAATAGCTGTTAGTATATAATCATTATTACAATTCATTTGAAACTCTTTTAAAAAACGGATTAAATTTCTTTTCAATTTCAATAGTAGTAGCAGGTCCATTTTCAGGATATATAATTGTATTATCCGGAAGATTTATAAAATGTTTTTTTATAACGCCAAGTTCTAATTTTGAGGGAATACCGGTTTTATCAATCGAACTTAAACCTCCGGTTTGCAAAACATCTCCAACAAATAAATTATTAGCAATCTTTAAAGATATTGAGTCATAACTTTTGATAGGAGTTTCTAAAATTACTCCTGTATCATTACCAATTTTAATTGTATCACCATGTTTTACTTTTGTTGTCTTAAAATCATATTCTGATGAATTATGGGTAAATATTTCTACATCATAAATTTTTTTAATAACTGGAATACCTTTAATTTTATCAAAATCATTATGGGTTATAATTATTTTTGTAACCATAGCTCCAATATTTTTTATCTCATTGTAAACATTAATAGCAAACGAGCCCGGATCAATTAATACACCTTCTGTTTGGTTATCATCTGTAATAAAATAAATATTAGATATTGTTTCAGAATTAATAATTGTAAATACTCTCATTTAATAATCTCACTTTCTTTTAAATTATTCTTTTTATATGTAACAATTATTGCATCTTCACAATTTGAAGTTTTCAAACTTTTTTTATCAAAATCTATACTATTAAAGACTGACTTTTTTAAGTTGCAATTATAAAATAAAATTGAAGTTGTAATACTATTAATAAATCGTGAATGACTCAAATCGCTATTATTAAATAAAATATCAGAAATATTTGCTCCAAGTAAATTGCAAAAGACTAATACTGTATCTTCAAAAATTGATTTTCTAAAATCAGAACCACCAAATACAGATAATTTAATATTTGAATTTTTAAATGAACAATTGGTTAATAATGAAAAATCCATAAAAACAGATATTATATCTGTTTTATCAAAATTACAATTTTGTAAGGATGAATGAGAAAACCTGGAAAATAAAATTTTTTTTGAGGAGAAATCAATATTATTTAATTCAATACCGGAGAAATTTAAATTTTTAATTATTGAATTTTCCTTTATGAATGTTCTTGCAGATTGAGAAATCTCTTCTTTATTATCACTATGTTTAAAACAATAATTACTGGAAAAAACAGCTGTTTTCTCACACCCCGGTTCATTACATACTTCAAAAGTCATCTATTATCCTTCATAAAAAAAGTTATAAAATATTATTGCGCTATCTTTCTTTTATACAATATAGCGTAAAACATTGTTTACCTCATATTACTATTTGTTAAAGAAAATTACAAGTAGTACCCATTTATTTAATAATCTAATCAATATTTTTTTCTCATAAAATTATAAATTTAATATTTTATAGACAAAAATAACAGTTTAATGTATAAAATTAAATAGAGAGTTGCAATTCAGAAAATACATCTCTTAAATAAATTTACCAAATTTGGTTAATTTGAAAATAAAATTTGATTATTTTTTGAAAGTGCCCTTAAATTAATATTTAAATAGGTTAAAATATGTTTGAAGAATGGTATTTAAATGATTTGATTAACGAACGAATAAAAAAAAGCTGGAAATTATGTGATCTCTATTTATTAACAAACTTAGATGGAATCTTAAAAAAAACTGGTATTTTTGAGTTATTAAAAAATGAAATATCTATAAATGAAATTATAATAAAATGTGGTTATACTGATAAAGTCTTTTATTCTATTAAATGGATTTTTGATAGATTAGGATTAGATGATTATTTACTATCAACACCACTTAATGATACAATAGTCTATAAACTTACCGGAAAAACATACAAAAGAAATGTAACTGAAATATTTTCTGAAGCAATGAATCTAGCACCATTAACACAAAGTACTTTTGATTTAATTAAATTAGTAAGTGAAAATTACCCTGATTATCTTGAAGGTAAAAAAAATGGCGTTGATATCTTATTTAATGAAGAATCAATAAATATAATGAATGAATTTTACTGTATTAATGAATTTTATGCAGTTCACAATATTGGTGGCGGAACAATTTTAAATTACGATATTAGTCAAAGAAATAACCCTTCAATCCTTGAAATAGGCGGTGGAATGGGTGGTGGAACAAAGCAATTTATTCTACAAAGAATTGCAGGTAAACAGAAATTAGACAATTTTACGTATATATTCACTGAAGTTGCGAACAAATTACTTCGGGCAACAAAAAAAGAAATCTCTGAAATTACAAATGAAAATATAAATATCAGCTATAAAAAGTTTGATTTTAATACAGACCCGATTGAGCAGGGGTATGAAAATAACTCTTTTGATGTTATTTGGGGCGTTAATGCTTTACATGTTGCAAAAGATTTAAAAAAATCAATAAAAATTCTTTATAATATGTTAAAACCCGGTGGCTCACTTCTTATAGCTGAAACCGTCAGAGCTGATGGTAACCCTATGGTACAACAGGAGTTTATTCTTAATACACTTGATAGCTATTGGGATGTTGTTCTTGATGAAGATATTCGCCCACAATATGGTTTTATGCATTGGAAAAATTGGCTAAAAGCATTTGAATTAGCAGGTTTTTCAAATTTTGAAACAATACCTGATATGAGTGAAGTTGAAAAAAAATATGATAATTGTTATGTTGCCATGATTAGAGGTATAAAATAACAATACTTTTTTATATTGGGATACAATTTTAATAATTTAAAATTGTATCCCTTATTTTATTAAATCAAATATTTCATAATCAGTTCTTTATTCTCTATCTTCCCGAATATACGGATTTCCAAGAGATTCAGGAGCTCCCCATCTTTTTGATATAACTTTAATTGATGTAATAGACAAAATAACAATTGTAAATAAATAGGGTAACATACCGAGAATATATGGAGAAATATCAATTCCTCTTGCTTGTAATTTAAATTGTAATGAATTAAGAGCTCCAAATAAATAACTACCGGCACCTACAAGTAAAGGGTTCCATCTCCCAAAAATTACGATTGCAACTGCTATCCACCCGCGACCTGCTGTTATTTGATCAGACCATGGTGATGAATCTGCAAGAGTTAAAAAAGCACCACCAAGACCTGCCATCATTCCGCCAAACACAACAGCTTTATAACGAACAAAAGTTATATTTATACCTGCTGTATCTGAAGTAGAGGGACTTTCTCCACAAAATTGTAATTCTAAACCAGGTCTTGTTTTATAAATAAAAAACAGTATCAGGAAAATAACGAAGTAAGAAAAATATACAAGAATATTCTGATTGAAAAAAACAACACCAAGTATTGGAATATTTGATAATAATGGAATTTTTATAGCCTGCAATGATTGAGCAGAAGTGTTAATAAAACCTCTTCCGGAAAATGATGCTAGACCCGTACCTAAAAATGTCAATGCCAGCCCGCTTACAACCTGATTAGAATGAAGTGTAATAGTCAAAAAAGCATGAATTAATGAAAATATACCGGTAATTAAAACTGATGCAACTATTCCGAGAAGTATATTTCCGGTTAAATATCCAACATAAAAACCGGAAAATGCTCCAATCATCATCATTCCCTCTAAACCAAGATTTAAAACCCCTGATTTTTCACTAACAAGTTCACCCAGAGAAACTAAAACTATTGGAGTAGAAGCATGAATTATATACGCTAAAATGAGTAAAATATCCATTATTTTTTCTCCAATGATATATAATAATCAGTAAAAATATCAGAAGCTAAAATTGATAAAAAAACGATTCCCTGAAATACTTTAATAATAGATGTTGGAAGACTATACGATATTTGCATGTCGCTACCACTAACAAATAATCCGGCAATTAAAAAACTAACCCATAAAGTAGTTAAAGGATTATTTTTAGATAGCCAACTGACAATAATACCGGTAAAGCCATACCCTTGTGCAATCGATGGCTGAAGCCTGTGCTGAACACCAATAACTTCTAAAATACCACCAACACCGGCAATAGCTGCTGATATGACCATAATGAGTATAATATTTCTTTTTACACCAATACCCGCATATCGTGCAGCTTTATATGATTCGCCAAGAACTCTAAGTTCATATCCCCAAATTGATTTCTTCATGAAAAAATATAAAATGATAGCAATAATAATTACAATAAAAACACCTACATGAAGTCTGGAAGAAAATAATAAAGGAAGAAAAGTGTTATCAGGTATATATTTTGAATATGGAAAATTATCAAGTCCTTTCAATGGCCCATAGAGTAAAAATAACATAAATAAAGTAGCCATGTAGTTTAACATCAAAGTAACTAAAATTTCATTAACATTTAACATTGCCTTTAATATTCCCGGAATAACACCTAAAATCATAGAAAATAGAATCCCTGAAGTAAACATTAAGGGAATTAATAAACCCGATGGCAGAAACGAAAAGTAAACACCGCTAATACCCGCCCCCAATGCGCCTGCAACAAATTGCCCTTCAGCACCAATATTCCAAATTTTTATCATTGCTGCAACTCCAACAGCAAGAGCACATGCAGCAATTGGTATAGCAATAAGAAATGTTTCTGTTATTCCATAGAGTGAGCCAAATATAGCAAAAAACGATGACGTAAATACTTCAAAGGGATTAGTTTTATTCAATAAAAAAATAAATCCGCTTAAAATCAGACTCAATACTACTCCTGAAAAAAGGGCAAAAAACCTTGAAGATTGTGAAGTTCTAAGCTTCTTTTTTAAAACGATGTAATACCCGAATATAATCAAACTACACCTCCAAGAGCTAATGAAAGTTCATTTCTGGAAACTTTATCTTTATCCCATACCTTAAGGATTTTTCCTTTATACATAACCCCTATTCTATCAGATAGTGACATGATTTCTTCAATTTCTTCAGATATAAGAATTATTGTTTTCCCTTTTTTTTGTTCATCAATAAAAACTCTCTGGAAATTTTCAATAGCTCCAATATCAAGCCCTCTTGTAGGATATACAGCAATTAATACTTCAGGATCACTGTCAATTTCTCTGGCTACAATTACTTTTTGAAGATTACCACCTGATAAATCGCGTACAGGATTTTTAAAATTGTGATGTTTAATTTGAAACTTTTCCGTTGATTCTCTTGATTTATTATGAATATTTCTTGTTTTTAAAAAAAATCTATATGAAAAATAATTATGTTTAAATCGGTTTAAAATAAAATTTTCAGGAATAGATAGACCGATAGCTGAACCTACTAATTTTCTATCAGATGGAATTAATCGAATTCCTAACTTCATCATAGTTTTTGGGGAAGGTTTATTGATTACATGATTATTATATTTATAGTATTCACATTCCATTTTTCTTAAGCCAAATAATATTTCAGCTAATTCAACCTGACCATTTCCAGAAACACCGGCCAGACCGAATATTTCACCCTTTTTAATTTCTATATCAAGTGAATCAATTGCAATAAGACCTTTATTATTATATGTTGTTGCATTTTTCAATTCAATAATATTTTCTTTATGGAATATAGAATCTTTTTGAATTTTGAAAAAGATTTTTCGTCCTATCATTTTCTCTGCAAGTACTTCTTTAGTTACCTCATGATTTTCTATTGAATCTATAACATGAGCTCGTGACAAAATTGTTATACGATCAGATATCCTTAAAACTTCATCAAGTTTGTGACTGATAAAGATTATTGAATATCCTGATTGTTTTAAAGATTGAAGAACTGAAAATAATGTATCAGTTTCAGATGATGATAAAACAGCAGTTGGTTCATCAAAAATCATAATTTGAGGATCATTAATGAGTGTTTTTATTATTTCAACTTTTTGTTGATCACCTATTGATAGTTCATAAATTTTATGATGTAAGTCAATTGAAAGACCGAATTTATTGCAAATATCATTTATTTCTTTATAAAGTTTTTTTTTATCAGGGAAAAAGGTTAATTTATTATACTCAATAATAATATTTTCAAAAGCAGTATGTTTTTCAGACAATCGAAAATGTTGATGTACCATACCAATTCCTTTCTGTCCTGCATCGTGCGGAGAACTAATATGAATGTTTTGACCGTTCAATAATAAATGACCTGAATCAGGTCGATATAGTCCGGATAAAATATTCATTAGTGTTGATTTCCCGGCACCATTTTCCCCTAATATCGTATGAATTTCACCTTTTTTTAATATAAAATTTATATTTTCGTTAGCAATGACTCCTGGAAAATACTTTGAAATATTTCTCATTTCTAAAACTGTTGTCATAAAACCCTCTTAAAAAATAAAGCTCTTGCAGAAAAAATAGAATATTCTTGCAAGAGCATTTTTTTATATTTAATTTAGCGGTATAACACCATTAACTCCCTCAACAAAAAACATCATAGACAATAATGTTCCATCATCAGCAACTTCATTTTCTGATAAAAAGTCTGAACCATCCTGTTTTTTTAACGGACCAGTAAATATTTTTTCTTCGCCTTGAATAATTAGTTGAGTAGTATCTGTTACAATATTTTTTACATCCTGAGGAACAAGGTCACTCAACGGAGCAAGTTTAATTACATTTGTTTCTAAACCATTCCAATAATCTACATTTGTATAATCAGAAATTTCTTTATTTTTTGCTTTACCAACAATATCGGCGTAAACCGATATCCAATTCCACATAGGTGCTGTTAAAAAAGTATTCTTGGCAACCGCTCGGGCATCTGAATCATACCCAATACATTTAACACCTTTTTCTTCAGCAACGACTAAAGCTGCACTTGAATCACAACCTGATGCTAAAATATCAGTTCCGACTTCAATTAATGAATACGCTGCTTCTTTTTCTTTTTGTATATCAAACCATGAATTTGTCCAAATAACGCGAACAGAAGCTTCAGGATTTACTTTTCTTGCTCCCAGTGTAAAAGCATTTATATGTCTGATTACTTCTGGAATAGGATGTGGTGCTATATAACCAATTTTATTTGTTACTGTCATTTTTCCGGCAACTATACCGGCTAAATATTTTGCCTGGTACATTCTTCCAAAATAAGTTCCGACATTTTCGGCTCTTTTATAACCGGAACAATGCATAAAAACGGTTTCTGGAAATTTTTTTGCTACATTTATCGTCGGATCCATAAATCCAAAACTTGCTGTGAAAATTACATTAAATCCTTTTTTTGCAAAAGTTGTTATAATTCTTTCTGCCTCTGCACCTTCAGGAACGTTCTCTACATAAGAAGTTTGAACATCCGGAAACATTTTTTCAATTTCCAGTCTTCCTTCATCATGAGATGCTGTCCAACCACCATCATTAACACTCCCAACATACACAAATGCAACTTTAAATTGATCATTTGTTTTTTTACATCCGATCATAGAAAACAATGCGATTAATACAATAATTGTAAGTCTCTTCATAAAAAAAAACCTCCATAAAATATGATATTGTATTATATCAAAAAATTGAATTATATTCAATTTTTAAAAATCAGTATTTTATTTAATAAAATTACATAAAATTAATTGAAGGCTTTTGAAAAGAATATAGTTAAATATTTATTATTTGATTGGTTGTGGTGACCTTTAATAAAAAAAGTGGCATAAGCCACTTTTTTTTATTCTTTAGATGGTTTTTCACTTTTTTGTTTTATTCGTAGTTGTTCTAACTTTTCAACTATATTTCTAAAAAAGTCATTTCTTCTGACTCTTATTTTAAAATCATAGTCTCCTGCCAACATTCTATCAAGTGAAATTCTCATTCTATAAACCGGACCAGCCATTCTATGTGAGAAAAACAATGAATATAATGTAATTATTAGCATAATCATAAAACTTGTATAAACCAATGGATAAATAACAATAAAAAATTGTTGAGTTATCTTTTCTTGCGGTCCTGTAGTAATTACCAAATCTTTAATTTGAGAATCTGTAAGAGAAATAATTCTCCCCTGTAAATATTGCTCATCTTCATTTCCGGAAAATGGTCTGAAAACCTGATACTCTTTTTCACCAAGTAATTCAGTTTTAAAAACAGTAATTTTTAATTCCTGATTATCATACAAAAAGTACTTACCATTTTTAACAAGATTCTTTCCTTCAGAATTAGTTTTAACCGGACCGTTATATTTTATAATAACTGTTTCATTTAGTTTATTATCACCAAATAAATTATCATAATAGAAATAAACAGCTGTAACTCCAAAGCAGAAAATAACAGTAATTAGTATCACTATAAGATACTTCACAATAAAGCCTAATTGAAAAGGCTTATCTATAAGGTAATTCCTTCTTTTTGACTGGGACACGTACTCCTCCTATTTCTAAATATCTTTCTTAGTTATATATTATATTGAAAGTAAAAAAATATCAACTACTTTCTGATATTTTATTAAAATATTTATTTTTTTTTAATAAGTATCAATTTTCATTGGAGTCGGGGTTAACACTTCCGGTTTAATCTCCCGTAATTTTTCAAGAATCATTTTTTCCTCTTTCGATATTTTTGAAGGAACATCAACAAATACCTGAATAAATAAATCACCTTTTCTTCCGGCCGATTCTAAATATTCTATACCTGCATTTTTAATTCGTAAAACTTTACCATTTTCACATCCTGCAGGAATTTTAATTTTAATTGTTTTACTATCAATAGTTTTTACATTAATCTCATCACCTAATGCTGCCTGGGTATAACTGATAGGAATATGAAGTTTTAAATCATACCCTTCTCTTACAAAATAATTATGATGTTTAACCACAAATTTAATGTGCAAATCACCGGATTGAGTCCCTTCAGGACCGGCATCCCCCTCACCTCTGATTATAATTCTCTTTCCACTATCAATACCTGCAGGTATTTTAATATTTTTGGTGTTTTTTTCCCTTTTTAAACCAGAACCACTGCATGAAGGGCATGGATCTTCTATAATTTCTCCTGTTCCACGACATCTGCCACATGTTGACGCTACTGAGAAAAACCCCTGAGTTCTTCTAACTTGCCCTGAACCGCCACATTCCGGGCATCTTTTTTTACCAGAGCTTGATTTTGAACCTGTACCACGACAACTATCACATTTAACATGTCTTTCGTATGTAATATCAACATTTTTTCCAAGAGCTGCATCTTCCAAACTAATTTCAAGAGTATATAAAAGATCACTTCCCCGCTGTGTCCTGCCTCTTCGTGAGCTACCTCCACCGCCAAAACCGCCACCGAAGAATGAACTGAATATGTCTTCAAAACCTGAAAATGCATCACCAAAGTCACCGCCACCTTCAAAAGGATTTCCTCCTGACTGTCCTTCAACGCCTGCAAACCCGAACTGATCATATCTCGATCGTTTATTTTCATCTGATAATATTGTATATGATTCTGTAGCTTCCTTAAATTTATCTTCTGCTGCCTTATCACCGGGATTTTTATCCGGGTGATACTGCATTGCTAATTTTCTATAAGCTTTTTTAATTTCATCAACCGAAGCGTTCTTTTGAACACCAAGAACCTCGTAATAATCCCTCTTAGCCATCTAAACACCTCATTTATATGTAACAAATCTAATTTTATTAATGAACTAAGAGACTGCGTAAAAACGGCATCTTTTCACCAACTTTTTCGTTGTTCATCACCTCAACTCCTCACATACACGTAGTATGCTCCGGTGTTTCGGTTCTTCACGCCTTAAATTTGGTGAAGATATTTGTTTTTACACAGTCTCTAAGGACACTATAAAAAATAGTGTCCTTAAATTTACAATTTATTTGTTTACATCAGCATCATCAACAACTTCATAGTCTGCATCTTCTGCTTTTGAATTGCTACCACCTGAAGAGCCCGGGTTATCAGAATGTTCAGCTCCGCCATCGTGAGTAGCACCTCCCGCAGGATTTGCATTTTTATACATTTCCTCGGCAAGTTTATAGGAAACCTTTTGTAACTCTTCAGTTTTAGCTTTTATTTGAGCAACATCAGCACTGGTATCTGCAAGTGTTTTCTTTAACTCTTCAACAGCAGTATTAATTGCTGTTTTATCTTCTTCTGAAACTTTGTCGCCATAATCTTTAACTGCCTTTTCAGTTTGATATACCATATTGTCAGCAAGATTTTTAGCTTCAGCCATTTCTCTTATTTTTTCATCCTCTGCTGCATGAAGTTCGGCATCTTTAACCATATTTTTAATTTCAGCTTCAGTTAATCCTGAAGAAGCTTCAATTCGAATTTTTTGTTCTTTACCGGTTCCAAGATCTTTTGCACTAACATGTAGAATACCATTAGCATCAATATCAAATGTTACTTCAACCTGAGGAACACCTCGTGGTGCAGAAGGAATATCCGTTAAATCAAACCTTCCAATTGATCTGTTTTGAGTTGCCATTTTTCGTTCACCCTGTAAAACATGAATGGAAACAGCAGTCTGTCCATCAGCAGCCGTTGAGAAAATTTGTTTTTCAGTTTTTGGAATAGTTGTATTTTTTTGAATAAGTGTAGTCATTACACCACCCAATGTTTCAATTCCAAGTGATAACGGGGTAACATCAAGTAATAAAATATCCTTAACAGAACCGGATAAAATACCGCCCTGAATTGCAGCACCTACCGCAACGGCTTCATCAGGATTAACACCTTTTGATGGTTCTTTACCAAAAATTTCTTTTACAAGAGCCTGAACCATAGGAATTCGTGTTGATCCGCCGACTAAAATAACTTCATCAATTTCTGCTGCAGTTAAACCGGAATCCTTTAATGCGATCCTACAAGGTTCTGCCGATCTTTTAACATCAGCTTCTATTAATTGTTCAAATTTTGCTCTTGTAATACTCATTTGTAAATGTTTAGGACCTGAAGCATCTGCAGTGATAAAAGGTAAGTTGATATCAGAACTTTGTTTATTTGAAAGTTCAATTTTTGTTTTTTCAGCAACTTCTTTTAATCGTTGAAGAGCCATAGTGTCTTTTGATAAGTCAATACCTGACTGAGATTTAAAATCAGTAATCATCCATTCAATTAATGTATGATCAAAGTTATCTCCACCTAAATGAGTATCACCATTCGTAGATTTTACTTCAAAAACGCCATCACCAATTTCAAGAATTGAAATATCAAATGTACCGCCACCTAAATCATAAACAGCTATTTTACCTTCTTTTTTCTTATCCATACCATACGCTAAAGCAGCAGCTGTCGGTTCATTTATAATTCTTTTAACTTCAAGACCGGCAATTCTACCTGCATCTTTTGTAGCTTGTCTTTGAGCATCATTAAAATAAGCCGGAACAGTAATAACTGCTTCTGTAACTTTTTCTCCAAGGTATGCCTCAGCAGTAGCTTTCATTTTTTGTAAAATTGCAGCACTTACTTCAGGAGGTGAAAAATCTTTATCGTTAATTTTAACCCGGGCATCACCATTTGTTCCTTTAATTACTTCATAAGGAATGTGCTTTGTTTCAGCTCCGACTTCAGAAAATTGTCTACCCATAAATCTTTTTATTGAATAAACAGTATTTTTAGCATTTGTTATCATTTGGTTTTTAGCAGGCTGACCTACAATTCTTTCTCCACCATTTGTAAAACCTACTATTGATGGTGTTGTTCTTTGACCTTCAGAATTTGCAATAACAATTGCCTCACTACCTTCCATAACAGAAACACACGAATTCGTAGTACCTAAATCGATACCAATAATTTTGCCCATTTTAAAAACTCCTTTATCTATTTTACTTAATATATTTTATTGTACGCAATTGCGTTATTTACCCTTGTTTTGGTTTACTTATTTTTACCTGAGCAGGTCTGATAACTCTCTCATGAAGCATAAAACCTTTTCTAAATACATCCGCTAAAACTTCCTTTTCAGACTCCCCTTCCTCCATCATAACCGCCTGATGAATATTAGGGTCAAAATCTTCGCCTTTTACACCATATTTTGCAACACCATATTTTTTAAATAAAAGGTCTGCAAATTGAGACTCAATCATTTCTATTCCTTGTAGAAAAGCAGTCGGATCACCCATATCTGATTTGCCGTGCTCGATAGCCCGTTCAAAATCATCCAGAATTGTAAGAAAATCTGAAATAATATTAAAATTGGCATATTTAAGATTTTCCTGTTTTTCAGCTTGAGTTCTTCTTCGTACGTTTTCAACTTCAGCTAAACTTCTTCGATATCGATCAAGATAATCGAGTGATTCTTTTTCTTTTTCTTCTTTGATATTTTTAGCTTCTTCGAGTTCTTTTTCAAGTGAATGATATTTTTCTATTGCCTCAATACTTTTTTTTAACAATTCAGGATGAGATAATTTAGATAACTCTTCCTTTACTGATTCTTTATGCGATTTTTTCTTCTTATGAGAATCGTGTTCTTCGACTTTAATTTCATTGTCAGTTTCAATATCTTTAATTTCATTTGCATTAATAACATCATTTTCAATGTTTTCTTCGTTCATTAAGAAACCCCTCGTAATTTACAATTATTTTCTATTCAAAGACAAAATAATAAATAAAATTATGAGCGTCAACAAATAATTTATAAAAAAAACTATTTTTTTTCACTTCCATCACATTTACAGCAAACTTCATTATGAAGAAAGAGATTATTTATAGAAAATTGTTTAATATTCTCCATTGTCGTTTCTGCAATATTACCCATAGCCTCTTCAGTAAAAAACGCCTGATGAGATGTAACTAATACATTATTAAAAGTTAATAACCGTGCCAGATTATCATCATCAATATTAATACCCGAAAAGTCTTCAAAGAAATACTCTTCTTCTTCTTCATATACATCAAGACCGGCACTACCAATGCTATTTTCTTTTAATGCTTTAATTAAAGCTTTTGTATCAATCAATTGACCTCGACTGGTATTGATTATCATAACATTTTTTTTCATTAATGAAATAGAATCAGAATTTATCATATGATAACTTTCTTTTGTAAGCGGACAATGCAATGAAATAACATCGGAGTTTTCATATATATATTGTAAATCAACATATGTAATAGATGTATTTTTTTCAAATTCTTTATCGGGATAAAGATCATATGCGAGTATATTCATTCCAAGACCCTTTAAAATATTAATCATAATCTTGCCGATCTTTCCTGTACCAATCACACCGGCTGTTTTACCATTCATATCAAAACCTAAAAAACCATTAATATTAAAATTATTATCCCGTGTTCTGAAATAAGCCTTATGTGTTTTTCGATTTAAAGTCATCATTAATGCCAAAGCATGTTCAGCAACAGCATAGGGGGAGTATGACGGAACTCTGACTACCTGAATTTTTCCATGTGCTTCCTGTAAATCAACATTATTATATCCGGCACATCGCAGGGCAATTAATTTTACTCCCTGATTATAAAGGATTTGCACAACTTCTTTTGATATATCATCATTTACAAATGCACAAACGATTTGCGCGTCACCAGACAATAAAGCAGTATCAGGATTTAATTTCTCGGAATAATATTTAATTGAATATCCGTATTTTTTATTCATACTGTCAAATGATTTAATATCATAATTTTTAGCATCAAAAAAGGCGATTTTTATATCTTCCATAGTAAACTCCTTCTAATTTTAATATAACACAATTCAATTCGATAGTATAGTAAAACGATAGACTTTCGAATTGAATAAATTACTATAACATCAAGTATACTAAAATAAATAAAAAATGTAATTTTAAAAGAAGAACTTTAAATTATTTATAATATAGTTTATAATGATTTTTGAGGTATTGTATGAAATATTTTTTAATTACATATGCAACTAAAACAGGGTCAACAAAAAAAGTTGCTGAGTTTATAGCTTTGTCACTTACTAATAAAGGCATTAAAACAAACGTTTTACCGATGAATGAAGTTACTTCATTTAATGATTACACTGGTGTTATTATCGGGGCTCCTGTCAATGGTATGCAATGGTTGCCTGAAGCAAAAGCATTTATAACCAAAAATATGGATACATTACGAACATTACCTGTAGCATATTATTTGCTTGCAGTCGTTTTAAATGGCGGACGTCCTTTTTTTGTTAATAAATTATCAAAAGCATTTGATACGTCTTCACAAATAGTAACTCCTGTTACCTGTGGTTTTTTTAAAGGAATAATAACCGGAGAACCGCCATTTATATTACGTTTGATATTCGGTTTAAAAAAAGACATACCAAAAGCAATTGAAAATTCAAAAGAAATTCAGGATTGGTCAGAACAACTGATTGAACTAATGTAAAAATCTTATAATTTTATCTCATTCTGGAGTTTATGAATGCCTGCAACATTTAAAAAAGATTTGATGTATTATAAATTCTGTTCATACGGATTTCTTAAAAATCTTAATTTTTTTGAACCTTTTTTACTATTGTTTTTCCTGGAAAAAGGTTTCAGTTATTTGCAAATAGGGGTTTTATATTCAATACAATCAATAAGTACCAATCTTTTGGAAATCCCGACCGGCATTATGGCTGATGCAATGGGAAGAAGAAGAACGATGATTTATTCAATGATATCGTATATTTTTGCTTTTGTCGTTTTTTTTGTTTCCTCCAGTTTTATAGCATTTGTTTTAGCAGTTGTATTTATGGCGTTTGGTGATGCATTCAGAACGGGAACTCATAAAGCAATGATTTTTGAATATTTAAAGATCAATGCCTGGAAAGATCAGAAAATTCATTATTATGGTAATACCAGATCATGGTCACAAATGGGTTCAGCCCTATCAGCTCTTATCGCCGGTGGGATTGTATTTTATTCCGGTGCGTATAAATATGTTTTTATTGCATCAATTATTCCCTACCTGCTTGATTTATTTTTATTGATGAGTTATCCGGCAAATTTAGATGGAGATAAAAAAGAATTTCATCCGGAAAAAATTATTTCAAATTTTAAAACTGTCATTATTGATTTTATTGAATCATTAAAAAACAAAAATATGTTACGGGCAATTGTTAATTCTTCATCCTATAGCGGATATTTTGATGCTATAAAAGATTACCTGCAACCGGTTCTTAAAACTTTCGCACTATCACTTCCAATTTTTATTGCATATACAGACAAATCAAGAAGTGCAATTATTATCGCAATTATATATTTTTCTCTTAATGTATTAACTGCTTTTGCATCAAAAAATGCGGGGCATTTTGCAGAAAAATTTAAAAACATTTTCATACCGATGAATCTGACATTACTTATTGGTTTATTATTAGGTGTTTTTGCAGGTATTTTTTATAAAATCGGTTTTCATTGGATAGCAATTCTTTTTTTTATTGCAACCTATTTAGTTCATAATATTCGTAGACCAATGGGTGAAGCGTATATTACAGATACTATGAAAACTGACATATTAGCAACAGCGTTATCGACCGAATCTCAAGTAACTACGTTAATAACGGCAATTTCTGCTCCATTAATCGGTTTAATTTCAGATAAATTTGGAATCGGATATGGAATTACTGTAGTTTCTTTAATATTTATAGTATTAATGCCATTATACTATGCAAAACACAAAATAGAAGCATCATAAAAGGATACCTATGAAAACAATTGTACTATTTTCAGATAGAAAAGATATTTATTCAATTATTAACATTTGTGAATATCATTTTATAGATTATTATGAAACAGTATTTACTGATTCAACAATTTCATTAGTTCATTGTTTATTCATTTTTGATCCTGATAAATATATATCCTTATCAGAACAAATTAAAAAGAAATTAAGATCATTATCATTTATTATACTATCAGACGATTATTATACTTCCGAGTCAGTAAAGTCACTTAACATTTGTATGAGAAATATTTGTTTCTGTCCAAAAAATAATTCTGCAATATCAAATCAAAACATAGCTTCATTAATTGATGCTCATTTTACAAGTATACTTCTTACCGACAGACTGAATAATTACATCCAGGATTCTTTTCAAAATATTGTTGATAGTAATATTCTTGAAAAACAAAAAGAAGAAATTGAAGAATTAAATAAAAAGCTTTCTGAAATAAGTCGAATAGATCACCTTACCAATTTATTAAATAGAAGAGCTTTAATGGAAGCTTTTGAAAACGAAAAGAAAAGAGCTATTCGTGATCGATGGAGAATTGAGCAAAGTTGTAAATGCGAAATTGATCCATCATGGAATAAAGAAATACTAGACTTTCCTGCCAGAACTAAAGGAGAAATTAATGAACATATAGGAAATTTTTCCTGTATTATGGCCGATATTGACCACTTTAAAAAAATCAATGATACCTATGGTCATTTAATCGGAGATATGGTGTTACGTAATTTTGGCGACTTGCTTCGTCAAAAAGGTTTATTTAGAGAAAATGATATTTTCGGTCGATACGGTGGTGAAGAATTTATTATATTATTACCTGAAACAAATTATAAAAATGCTTTAATTCCAGCTGAAAGACTTCGGGAAGCCATAAAAAAAATTGATTTCAAAGATGAACTCGGCACACATTTTACAGTATCATTAAGTCTTGGTGTTGCAGAATTTCTACCTGAAGAATTATCATGTGATGAAATGATTAAAAGAGCAGACCTTGCATTATACTATGCAAAAGAACACGGAAGAGATCAAGTTTGTGTATATAGTAAAGAACTTGATAAAATCAACGATATACCCGATTCAGTTTCAGAGTAAAAAGAGGTACATTATGTCAAAAGTTGCTGTTTTACAATGTAATGAATATAATAAAGATGATGTCTATAATTCTATAAAAAGAGGTATTGAATTATTAGGCGGTTTTGATAAATTTATTAAACATGATGAAAAAATACTGCTTAAACCTAATATGTTACGTGCCCATGAACCGGATAAAGCAACAACGACGCATCCGGTTATTTTTGAAGCTGTTATCCGGTTATTGCTGGAAAACAATTATTCAGTTTCATATGGAGACTCTCCGGGATTCGGATCGCCCCAATATGTTGCTCAGGTAACAGGACTTGATGCTGTTGCGCAAAAATACCATATTCCACTACTTGATTTTGAAAATGGTGAAATAGTGTCATTTCCTGAAGGTAAACAAACCAAACAATTTGAGATAGCAAGAGGTGTGCTTCAATCTGATGCGTTAATAAGTTTACCTAAAATGAAATCTCATCAATTAACACGAATAACAGGAGCAGTTAAAAATCAGCTTGGGTGCGTTTTCGGGTTAAATAAAGCTGCTTTTCATATCAAGTTCCCGAATCCTGTTGATTTCTCAAGAATGCTCACTGATCTTAATAACCTTGTGAAAACAAGATTATACATTATGGACGGTATTATTGCAATGGAAGGAAACGGACCGGCAAGCGGGAATCCTAAAAAAATGGGTGTCATACTTATTTCTGATGATCCGGTTGCAATAGATGCGACTTTTTGTAAACTTATTGATTTAAATCCTGATTTTGTCCCGATATTACGATTTGGAAAAGAGTCAGGTCTTGGAAACTATGAAAATATCGAATATTGCGGTGACTCTATAGATCAATTAATTAATACCTCGTTTGATGTGGTTCGTTCCCCTGTCAAAGATGAAACCTTATTCGGCTTTTTATCTCCCTTAAAAAATCTTCTTATCAGACGCCCGATTATTGATATTGCAACCTGTAAAAAATGTGGAATATGCGTTGAAGCTTGTCCGGTTAACGGTAAAGCACTTTTTCAAAAAACGAAAGCTGATTTTCCTTACTATAATTATAAAAAGTGCATACGTTGTTATTGCTGTCAGGAAATGTGTCCCCATAAAGCAATTAAAGTGAAAATCCCGTTTTTCGGGAAATTACTATTTTACAGGAAATAATACTATGGATGTAATAATTGTAGCCGCAGGTTTTGGTTCAAGAGCAGGATTAAACATCCCGAAACAATTTACTATTATTAATAATAAACCCGTTTTATTTTATTCAATTGAACCTTTTGAAAAATCTGACCGGGTTGAAAATATTTACATTGTCATTTCAAAAGAGGTTTCAGAACTCTACACCTCACTCTATAATGAACATCTGACTTCTTTTACAAAACTTAGAAAGTTCATTATTGGAGGTGAAAGAAGACAGGATTCTGTTTTTAATGCATTATCATCAATGTATCAATCAAAACACTCTGATTTAGTAGCAATTCATGATGCAGCACGTCCTTTTCTCGATAATGCACTTCTTGAAAACCTCATTGATAATGCTTTACAGTATGGTTCTTCTGCACCGGGAATAAAAGTAACAGACACTGTTAAAGCAATCGATTCAAACGGATTTATCATTGAACATCCGATTCGCGAAAATCTAAGAGCGATACAAACACCGCAAATATTTGATTTCATATCAATTTATAATGCATATAAATTTGCTTATACCAACAATCTTTCTGTCACTGATGATACTGAAATATTTTTTAAATATGGCGGTAAAACTGTTATAATAGAAGGGAACACTAATTTATTTAAGATTACCTACCCTGAAGATATCGAAAGGGCTAAAAAAATAATAGGAGGCAATTAATTTGGATATATATACCGGTTTAGGATACGATATACATAAACTTGTCAGAAATAGAAAATTTATTCTTGGAAACATTGAAATTCCCTATTCTAAAGGTTTTCTTGCGCACTCTGATGGAGATGTGCTTATTCATGCGTTAATCGATGCTCTTCTTGGTGCAGGTGGATTTGGGGATATCGGCTCTTATTTTCCCGATAATGACCCGGCCTATAAAGGAATTGATTCATCTTTATTATTACAAAAAACAATGACGATGCTGACAAATGAAAAATATCAACTCATTAACATCGATGCAACTATTATCTGTCAAAAACCAAAAATTGGCACGTATAAAGATATAATTAAAGAAAAACTTTCTCAATTAACCGGGTTACCAAAAGAGCGCATTTCGATCAAAGGTAAAACAAAAGAATGTATGGATAGTGCAGGTAAAGGAAAAGCTGTTGAAGTTTTTTGTGCAGTATTAATTAAACGGGGTGAATAAAATAGAATCAACATCAACTGAAAACGAAAAAACATTAATAATAATCGTTGAAGATGATGAAATGACACAAATTATGACAAAAACAATTCTTGAAATGAGTGGATACCGGGTAATTTCAGCGTATAATGGATTAGAATGTTTAAACTTACTCAATTCAAAAGTAATTCCTTCGGTTATTTTGATGGATGTTATGATGCCTGTTATGAATGGACTTGAATGTTTACGACAACTTAAAACCAATTCAGAATTCGATTATATTCCAATCATCTTCCTGACAGCGATCAATGATTTAGACATAATTAAAGAATGTTTTGATTTAGAGGCTACCGATTTTATATTAAAACCATTTAAAAATATTGAAATTCTTGCAAGAATTGGAGCTGCTGCAAAATTAAGTAAAAAAAATCTTGATTTAAAACAAAAAAAAGATTTTTTTGAGAAACAGAATAAAGAAATCACCAATAAAATATATACTTATGAAACACAGAATAATGAATTAAAACGCATTGATGAAGCTAAAGATAACTTTATAAGTGCAGTAACCCATGATTTTAAAACACCACTAACTGGAATTAGGTCAATTTCAGAAATGATGATGTATAATCCAATATATGATAAAAAGTCCACAAATGAAAACCTTAACTTTATCATTTCACAAGTAGATATTCTTAATAGAATGATTCATGTAACACTTCAATCATTAAAAAAAATACCGGATATATCACAAATTAAACCATGCAGAATTAATGTAAAAACGTTTCTTGGAAAAATATCAAATGACTGTACACTTATTTCACAATCAAAAAACATTCAATTTGAATTTCATAATCTGTCAGATATCGAAGAATTAGAAATTGATGAAGATAAAATGTACGAAGTGCTTAGTAATCTTTTTTCAAATTCAATTAAATATGGCAAAAACAGTACAATAACATTAAAAACATTCAATGATGACCAGATTTATTTTATTTCAATAGAAGATACGGGTGATGGAATACCACCCGGTGAGGAAGATGTTATTTTTACTAAATTCTACAGATCTGATGATGATTCTCCGATTGATGGTGACGGATTAGGTTTGTATATTTCAAAAAAAATTATATTAGCACATAATGGAAATATTAAAGCAATAAATAAACCATCCGGAGGCGCTCAATTTATCATATCATTACCATTAAAAGAAAAAAATATTTAATATTTTTTTGTGAATAAGCTCTTTACAAATTATCATTAACAGTTTAAATTACTAATCGTTTTGAAATTTAAGTATAAGCAGGAATAAATGGCAAAAAATAAATTACAACAATCAGAATTTTCAGAAAATAAATCCGGTTATATCCCTTTCATATTATTATTTCTTATCGGATTGATAAAAACTGAAACTATGACCTATCATCAAAAAGTTTTTAAAACACTACTTATCATAATTTCAGCATTTATTATGATTATATATTATTTCATTGATAATTATGAAGAAAAAAAAGTTAAATTGGAACGATTAACGATATTTTTCGGTCTGTTTTTTTTAATCTTTTTTATTCAATATATTGTTTCATATTTTTCAGGCGAAATCAGTTATGATAGAAATTATTATTTAGCAAATTATGCATCATTACTTATATTTGCTTTTTTTACCTATTTGTATTTTAAAAATGAAAATGATTTAAAAAAAATATTCATATTAATCCCTGTATTTCTTATTATACTATCATCAATCGCCGGTTTTGAATTTATTAATTATTATACCTATCCTAATAGAATTGATAATCTTGTTATGGAACAGCAATTATCGAAAAACCTGTCACCGGATGAATATAAAAACCTCAATCAATATTACAGATTACAATCCGGCTCTTATAGGGTAAATAGAAGTTTATCAGGCAGTCAAAAAAGCACAATTCATTCACTTCTAAAAAAATCTCATTATTATACCATTGTTAATCCGACTAAAATTCTATCACAATACAGGCCACCATTAACATTTGGAAATACCAATTACCTTGCTGCGTATTTAATAGCTTTATTACCACTAGCTTTTTTATCGGGGTTTGCTTTATATGACAGGAAAAAGAAATTTATTAATAATTATTTATCGATTATCTGTTTTTTTGGAGCAATTGCAGGTACATTTCCACTAATTTTAACCCAGACAACTTCAGCTTTTTTTGGTATATATTTATCAATTATTTTTATAGTTTTTCCATCTATCATTTTAACATCAACTAAACTTAATAGATTAACCAAAATTATCCTTATAAGTTTAACTTTCTTAATATTATTCATTCTTCCAATTATATTACTTATCAATGCTCCTGAATTATTTAAAACATTAGCACCGAGACTTGTAACGAAAACAAAAGCACCATTATTTGCTTTGTATGACAGATTGAACGGCTGGACACCTGCATGGAATCTTTTCTTAAAACATCCGATAACCGGAGCAGGCTTGGGTACCGTATATGCAGCATCTTTTCAATATATTTCAAAATATTTTTATATATACTCATCAAGTAATTCATTTAAACATTCTCACAATGAATTTGTCGAACTTCTTGGTGAAGGCGGGATTGTAAGTATACTATTATTTGTATCCTTAATTTCATTCATAACATACAAACTTATTTCTATATTTGTTTCCCATGCTAATACTAAAGTTCTAAGATACTCAGCTCTTGGTACAATTACAGGAATTATAGCAGTTTTATTACAACAGATATTTGATTTATCTCTCAGAATGAGTGTGACAATGATTGCATTCTATACACTCATTGGTTTAGCAGTTTTTATTATTAAAGAATCCGGAAAAAAAGAAAGTAAATGGTTAATGAAACAATATGAATTAAACATGAAAATATTTTTATTTATTTGTATTATTTTAATGGTGGGTGCTGGATTGATGTTTAAACCTGTTTTCATGTCAGAAAATAATATAATGAACTCTTTTATTAAATATCAAAATAGAGAAGAATACCTTGAAAAAGCTGTTCAATATATGAAAGAAAACCCTTATGCATGGACAATACGATTTGAATATCATTCTTCAGTAGTAACAAAGCTCATTAATGAATATATAAATAATAAAGAATCAAGAATTGAAAATGAAAAAAATATTATTACTTACTTTAATAAAGCAATAGCAGATTTATCAACCCTTCAAAGTATCATACCTGATTACCAGGACTTATGGAGTAAAAGAGTCAAACTTATAAGCGATTATAATGCATTCTTAACAACAAAATATATAGATGAAAATGATAAAGACCTCGAGCCTCTCATAATTAATAACTATAGAATAATGCTTAGTGATCTCGGTAAAAGCATAAATAATAATTACCTTAACTACAATAATCATCTACAACGATTATCGCTACTTAATCGACTTAATATTCAAAATGAAATGCCATCGCGAATTAAAGAAGTTATTGAGGCATCTTTATTATTACAATATGCAAAAAATAGTAGAGTTGTAAAAGAAAAAGTAATTATACAATTCAGCAACTCTGAAACAAGTGCAATTGCTCAAAATGAAGGATATATCTTTACTATTAACAATGAATCTATAGAATTATTAGTAACAGAAATACTTAAAGCCGGTGATAATACGGCATTAATCGATACAAATATTAAAAATTTTATACATACCGTTTCAGGGTTTTTATATCAATGAAAAATATAAAGTTTTATTTATTAGCACTTATGATCATTTTTATTCTTAATTGTAAAAGTGATAGTAAAGTAGTAGAATCTATTTCATCAGGAAATAATTTTCCTGATGAATATCAAGATAATACATATACAAACCATTTCCTGAATCTTACGATGTTTTTTGATAATGACTGGTCTTTAAAAACAGATTACATTCATTTTGATAGTTTTGAAAAAGAGTATGCAGATTCATTTAATACTAAAGACAGTGAATTATTATTTGCTGGTTATAATGAAACACTTAAATCCGGAGTCAGAGCAACAATTGATAAATCCAATCTAACCGGTGATGTGTACTTTGAAAAACTAAAAAATGCAGGTTCATCTTTAGTATCTCGTTTCAAGCCGGAATACATAAAAACTGAATTTATTTACCTTGATAATTTTATGGCTTATCAAACAATAATGAAAGTTACTCTTAATAATAATAACATTTATATTTTTGACTCAATTTTCTTTACCATTTCTACTTACAATATTCGTTTGGATTTCTGGATAGAAGAACGTAATTACGAAGAAAACTCAAATTATTTTTACAAAACGTATAACTCTATACTGTTCATGTTTGATGACGAAAATCTAATCAATAAAAAAGATCAAACAGATGATTAACGATCATCAAAAACTGCATCAACAATTTGATATGAAATATCATTACCAGTAACAATAAACAATACTGCTTTGCCGTAAGAACTTAAAGGGGCTGCTAACGAAAGATATTTCACATCACGAACAGTTCGATCATCAAATCGATGAAGATGACCGGTAATAAAATAATCAATATTATACTGATCATTAATATTTGTAAAAAAATACGTTTCTTCTGGATATGGCATTGCAGTGGGAGTTTGAAACAGGTCATCAAATAGTGTAAAGTGATTAAACACAAATATATTACTTTTTTTATTTTCATTTAGTATTGATTTGTACCATTTCTTTTGTTTATCACCTAAAATACCATTTGCAGTATCTAAAAAAACCATATATGTATCACCGAAACTAAAATCATACATTGTTCTACCAAAATAGGTACTGAATAATGAAAAGCCGTTATTACTTAAATCATGATTACCAAAAACTGCATACACCGGAATACTTACACGCTGAAAATCTTTTACGGCTAATTGAAAACTATATTCCATCCCGGCCTGAGTTATGTCACCACAAACTACAACAAATTCGATTTGATATTCGTTTACATATTTTTGTATAGAATCAAAATAATTAAGATCTGTTTGATAATAATGTGTATCAGAAATAACAAGAAAATTATAATTATTTTCATCAATTAAAACCGGAGCTTTAATTTTTTCTAATTGAATGTTTGAATCAAATCTGCTATCAACAGGATTTGTATAAAAAAATGTTTTCGGATCAAAATAATCACAGGAAATAATACCCATGAAAATAAAAAGCAACAGATTATATTTCATGACGATAAAATCCTCCAAATGAAATCCAGAATCTGTTTATAAAGCCGGAGACTGAACCGCTTCCGGCAAACCCCACCCCATAATCAAGAACAAAACCATATCTTTTGGAGGGATAAAAGGTATTTTTAGATTCCAATTGTAATGCACCTAATGAAATTTGATCATTGTCGTATAAATTAGAGATTTCAACAGCAGTATGAAAATATTTAGTTATAAAAAAATTAAACGATAACCGCCATGAAAGAATAATTTGTGTAAAATAATCAGTTTTATAATTAAATGAAAAATCATTTGTATTTAAATCAACTATTTTAACCCCCGGTCCACCGGATAATGATATTCGTGCATACTTTAATATAGAAAGCCTTATATCGGTATGAAGATAAAGATTATGTTCATTAATACTGTATTCTGAATAATTCCAGAATGTATACCCTGAAATTATATGCAGAAAAGGTAAAATTTTCATCCTGTTGATAATAGATGTTTTTTCCAGGATTTTTGTATCATATCTGAATAATAATGAGTAATAGGGATTAATTAAAGTTGATATTTCAAAACCTATTACATATTTACCAAAAGCGTACTCGCCAAACCCTTTATTCATTTCAAGTATAATATAGGATTCAAAATCAATAGTTCTAAAATCATAGAGTAAACTTTTTTTTGAAAAAGTAAATCTATCAATGCTATTCTCCCTATATGCAAAGAGTGTTTCAAACGAAAAAAATAAAATTAATATATAAAAAAAAGATTTACCCATTCATTTTCCTCAAAATGCATAATCATAACATTTTTGTTAAGTAATTTTAACAAATTAATCTATTTTTTTAAATATCAAAATGTAAAAAATCATAAAAAATACCATAAAATAATTAAAATTATATTATGGTATAGCTCATGCAAAATACTCTTTTTATCTTGATTTTTTACATGAGGCTTGTTATTTTGTACTTTTTATTGAAACATCATATTGAGTAAGGTGAAAAATGATTATTTTTATTATGGGATTTATGGGACTTATGATTGCCGGTATACCGGGAATGCTGATTGGCATTTTCATAGGATTTATCATATCTAAGATGGATTTTACTTATATTAATGATAATAGATTTGACGATTCAGTTCTATTAAGAACTATACCAATTTTAGCAGGATGGATTACACTTGGCACGAACAACTCAAAATCCACCGTTTTAAATGTTAAACATTTTGCTATAAATACTTTTGGTTCCGATAGAGCAAAAATCTTTATGGACAATTTTAAGTTACATATTAACAGCGGAATTTCTTATGAAAAATTACGAATTGCCACCGGTGAAATAAACTCAACAATGACACTTCAAAGTAAATATTCAATAATACAATTTTTAATTACAATTATTTCAAACCGATATGACTATAAAGATACAGATTTAAATAACTTAAAAGATATAGCAGAATTGCTTGGTGTACACATTAATTTTGAAAGAAACGGTAATTATCAACAACAGAATAAAAGAACAATACAAAATGAAAAATCACCTTATGAAACATTAGAAATTTCCGAAACAGAAACATTTGATACAATAAAAAAACAATATAGAAAACTTTCAATGCAATATCATCCCGACCGGAACGCAAATCTTTCTGATGAAGAAAGAATTATTTCTGAAGTAAAAATGAGAGAAATAAACAATGCATATGAAAAGATCAAATTACAAAAAAACATTAAATAATTTTTTAATTCTATTAATAAATTTGCAAAATTTAAAAAAATATTGTAATAAAAAACATATTCAATGCATTAATATACCATGGAGTTGCTTACAGAATCTCAAATATCATTTGTTGTAGTAATACATCAAATGTTTGGAAAATTTAATTTATTATATAACGGGTGATTATGATTAATTACAGTGATGTAATCGTAAAAAAAGGTGAAAAACCTGAAATTATATTTAATTCAAAAAATGACAAAAAACTTATCGGCTCAGTAGTTACAATATATCATGGTTCGAACATTATTCATCAAACAAAATATAATGATTGCGGTAACAAAATAATTCTTCCGGAATTTGATAATGACTTAGTAGAATTAACTGTTGAAATAGCCACAAAACCGGGGCCTTTTACTTTTCCACTTACAATAATGAGACTTGATCATATAACTCCTTATATTATTTGTGACATTGATTTTACAGTGTCTGCTACATCATTATATGGTTATATAACCAATAATTTACTCCATATGAAAATGATTTTAAATTCCTGTTCAATATTAAATAACTTATCACCCTATTTTAAAATTATATATTTAACTGGCAGATATCATTGTTATACAAAATTAACAAAATTATGGATAAAAAAAAATGCATTCCCGGATGGCCCGATGCTTTCCAGAAAAAATGAAACATCATTACAATTAAAACAATATAAAGTAAAAGCACTTGATAAAATTGTGTCGATTAACCCTAATGGAATTGGAATTGGTGATTTAAAATCTGATATAAAAGCATATTTACACCATAATCTTAATGCAATCAAAATAATTCATCCGATTGTTTCAAAAAGAAACAGTTCATATTCTCAGGAAAATAATTTATATTACACAGTAAAATCATGGCTTGGTATAGAACAACTATTTAAAGATAAATTTATAAACAGGAGCTGATAGTATGGGAAAAACTCTGACACAAAAAGTAATAGAACCGCATATAATGGACGGAAAATACGAAAAAGGTTCTGAAATCGGAATTTTAATAGATGCAACCCTCACACAGGACGCAACAGGTACCCTTGCCTATTTACAATTTGAAGCGATGGGAATCCCAAAAGTTCAAACAGAAATATCAGTCAGTTATGTCGACCACAATACATTACAATCTGACTTTAGAAATATGGATGATCACTTGTATCTCCAATCGGTTGCTGCGAAACACGGTATCTGGTTTTCAAGACCCGGTAACGGGATTTGTCATCAGGTTAATCTTGAACGATTTGGGAAACCGGGAAGAACTCTTCTTGGTTCAGATTCACACACACCAACCGGTGGTGGTATTGGAATGATCGCAATAGGTGCTGGTGGTCTGGATGTTGCCTGTGCAATGGCCGGGGAACCTTTTTATCTCAAAACGCCAAAGGTTATAGGTGTAAAACTGACAGGAAAATTAAATCCATGGGTATCGGCAAAAGATGTAATACTTGAAATTCTAAGAATTAAAACAGTAAAAGGCGGCGTTGGAGCGATTTTTGAATATTTTGGACCTGGAGTAAAATCACTTTCAGTTCCGGAAAGAGCAACAATAACTAATATGGGAGCAGAACTTGGTGCTACGACATCAATATTCCCTTCTGATGAAATGACTAAAGAGTTTTTAACACTGCAACAAAGAGAACATGACTATATTGCAATTGAAGCTGACAAAGATGCTGATTATGACGAAGTTATTGAAATAGAATTATCAAAACTGTCTCCAATGGCATCGTGCCCCCATTCACCCGACCTTGTACAACCAATCACTGAATTGGAAGATATTTCTGTTGACCAGGTCGTTATAGGAAGTTGTACAAATTCAAGTTATAGAGACTTATGGATTGTCGGACAAATACTTAATGGTAAAACAATTGCCAGAAACACATCTTTATTAATTGCACCCGGTTCAAAACAGGTTTTCTCAATGATCTCAAAAGACGGCACACTAACAAAACTGATTGACGCCGGTGCGCGAATATTAGAGTCTGCATGCGGACCTTGTATAGGGATGGGAGCAGCACCAAATTCAAAAGCGATATCATTACGGACATTTAATAGAAATTTTGAAGGAAGAAGCGGAACTCCTGATGCTGGTGTTTATTTAGTGAGTCCTGAAGTTGCTGCTATTGCTGCTCTCAATGGAAGAATAACTGACCCTAGAGATTTAGGAACAATGCCACAATTTAAAATGCCTTCTGAAATAATCATTGATGATAGAATGATTATACCACCTTCAAATGATCCGAATTCTATTACTATAAAACGAGGCCCGGGTATAAAACCATTACCGGAACAAAATGAATTACCGGCATCGATTGATGCTACGGTAATAATTAAAACAGGTGATAATATTACTACCGATCATATTATGCCGGCTGGTGCAAAAGTATTACCTTTCAGATCTGACATTCCAAAAATAAGTGAATTTGTATTTGAAAGACTTGATCCTGACTTTCATAAAAAAGCAAAAGCGGCAAAAACCGGTGTTATTGTTGCAGGTGAAAATTATGGACAGGGCTCATCAAGAGAACATGCCGCGCTTGCCCCTAAATATCTTGGTATTCAAGCTGTAATTGTAAAATCATTTGCCCGAATACATAAAGCAAATTTAATAAATTTTGGAATAGTTCCACTTGAATTTAAAAGTGCCGGGGATTATGACTTAATTAATACTGATTCAAAAATACATTTACCACATATTAAAAATGAAATTCTTTCAGAGTCTGATATTACCGGTACTATTGATGGAAAATCTGTTTCTTTTAAATGTGAGATTTCAAAATTAGATAGAGAAATAATAATATCAGGCGGTAAATTAGCACATGTTAGAATCAAATTTAACAACGGAAAATGAAACAGTAATAGAATACTGGATAAAACCTCCTAAGTTAGTAACATACACTAATTCAAAATTCATATCACACGAGAAAAACACTCTCGTGTGTGAATTTTTATTTCCAAAAAAATATTATGAAAAAGACTTTTACCTTAATGGTCAGAAAGTTCTACATAAAAATGAAATGTATAGAGGAAAGCGTTTTTTTTATGCAGATAGATTTTATTCATTATTAGAATTTTATTCTGACGACAATATATTAAAAGCATATTATTTTGATATTTCACTCCCTGCAATATTCAATACAAACTCAGTATTGGTTACTGATATTAAACTTGATATTTTTTATCTTATTGAAACTGACACCATATTTTTACTTGATGATGATGAGTTTAACGAAGCAGTCAGAGATAATTTATTTACCAAAAATGAAATTGAAGCAAGTGAAAAAACAGCTCATTTTATAGTATCCTGTATTTTAAGAAATAAAATTAATGAAATATTTACAGATTACGAAAAAACAGACCCTTCTTTGTGGGAAAGATATAATAATAATGAATATATAAATCTTATAAAAAAATAGAATCGACTTCAAGTGTATCAGGATAACTTCTAACAACTTGAGTATAAAATTTTTCCATTCTATTGACATGATTCTCTGCAGTAAATCTCTCTGAACTTTTGTAACTTTCGTCTGAAAACTTTTTCCTTTTCACATCATCATATAATAATTCAGAAATCTTTTTTGTCATATCATAATCGTTGTCAAGTAAGAAACCATTAACACTTTCAGTAACTAAATCCATATAACTCTCATCTTTTCTACAAATAATCGGCAAACCACACATAGTTGCTTCAATTAGTGTCATTGGTTGAACTTCACTTAATGATGCCGTTACAAAAAGATCTGAAATAGAATATAATTGATAAACCAACTCCCAATTAACAAACCCGGTAAAAACAACCTGTTTACTAATTCCCAAATTTTTTGCATTATCAGCTAACTGTTGCATTTGTGGCCCCGTACCGGTATATATCAATTTAATTTGAGAATCAGCTTTCAAAATTGATGAAACAATATTCAATAAATCAATGACTCGTTTTTCCCGCCCTATCCTGCCAACAAATAATATTATTTTATCATTTTTCTTTAAATTAAATTCTTTTTTCAGTTGACTGACTTCATTCTCGGTTATTACTGAGGATTTAAATTTAGCAACATCTATTCCGTTATTAATAACTACCGAAGGGATATGAGGAGTTAAATCTCTATAGTAATTTTGTGCCTTAATTGAAGGAGATACTATACCATAAATGCCTTTTAAATAGGTGCTGATAATTTTTCTAGCCATATTTCTAGAAATTAATTTACCGTTTAGAACATAATGTCTATACTCTTCCCACATCGTATGAGTTGTGTGAATACAAGGAATCTTTAATTTTTTTGCAGCTTTCTTACCATAATAACCCATTACAAATTCTGTATGAGTATGAATTAGTTGTATTTCCTTCTTTTTTAAAAATCGATTTATAGCACCTTGATTCACAAAAGAACCTAACCGCGTATCAGTACCGCTTCCAAATGAAGCACCAAATGATGGTAATCTATAAACACTAAGATCTTTTTCTTCAAAATTAGGGACATCAACAGTAACAATAATAACATTATGCCCTTTTTCTTCTAATCCTTCTTTCAATTGCCTGACAGAAGTAACAACACCATTCTTTATAGGTATATAACAATCAGTAAAAATAGCTATATTCATACATTGCTCCGATATTGCGTAATGAGTTTATTGAAATTTAATAAAATCGATTTTTTGTCCCTGAGTGAAAAATCATTAGTTTCATTTATAATTTTTTCTATATCTGAAAAAGTTAATGAAGAAATATCAATATTTTTATTTTTGATTATTTGAGAAAGAAAATCTACTGACTTTCTATTCACAAGAAAATAAGTCGCTTTTAAAAAATGATGCAAAATTAATGACATCAAAACAATTAATGCGATAAAAATCCTAAAAAACAACTGTATATAAATATGCGGGAAAAATCTTTGAAACACAAAAATAAATAATAAAACAAGAACAAAATAACCTAATACTATTTTAGAGTATAAACTTTCAAACCTGCGATTTTTTGTCACAAGTTCATGAGAACATTCTACTACTGATTCATTCATTAAAATCTCCAAAAAAACATTATAATATTTTATGTCATTCAGTCAAGTTTATATTTCTTTTTAATAAAAGAAAAATTCTTAAATATCTTTTTAAGATCGTAAATTTATGTTATAATCAACTTTTATTATTACATCCTCTAAAAAAACAGGACATACAAATGGACAGATTTTATTTACCAAAAAACAAAATAACAAATGGCATCTTTTACACATTAATAATCATAATAACATTCTTTATGATTATTGGTATGTCATATTTAGAAATAGACAGCGATGTGACGAAGCTATTACCGGTAAACCCTCAAACAATAGCAGAAAAAGAAAAAATTGCTAATTATAAAAAAGACTTTCCTTCATCTGACAGCTCTATATTTTTATCAGTCGAATTTACAGAGATGACAGATTCTGAATATAAACAATTAAAACAATTATGCAAAGAGCTAGAGAATATTGAATATAAAGGTGCAAAATTAGTTTCTTCTATTTTATCACCATTTAATGCGGTATACTTTAAAAAGGTTGGCAATACATTTATTCCCAAAACCGTATATTCGGGTTCTTCACTTGGAAATATGGACACTATTTTAAATGAGATTTCACAAAACAGATATTTGATCGGCTCAGTTTTGTCATATGACAAAAAAAGTATAGGGATTCTCATCAATATGAATGAAACAGCAATAATTAAGGGAATCGAGAAAAAAAATATATACCATTTTATTGGTGAAAAACTTTTTGGAAAAAACTATGGTGACTCATTATTAACAAGAGTTCGATTTTGTGATGAAATCGAAAAAGTGTATATGAAATATCAAAAAGATTTTAATATTTATACAGCTGGTGTACCTATTTATGAATCTAAATCAAAAAAATATATGATGCGTGATATAGTTGCTTTAATTATACCTGCAATTATTATGATGATTTTTGTTTTATTTCTAAATTTCAGATCATTTAGAGGAACATTCCTTCCAATGCTTGGTATGGTTATGAGTTTAATATGGACACTGGGTCTTATGGGATGGATGCGACAATCTCTTAATGTAGTTGGAATCCTTATTCCTCCATTGGTTTTAACATTAGGCAGTTCTTATACCCTTCATTATATCAATTCATATTATTTACATTCAAAAGAAAAAGATCGAAGCAAATTAGTAATCAGTTCTACCAAGGCAATATTTCCAACGATATCAATGGCAGCAGTAACAACAATTATTGGTTTTGCTTCTTTTTTTACTGCTAAAATGGATTCAATTAGAACTTTTGGTGTTTGGATTATAATCAGTATTCTATTTACATTGTTCTTTACATTCTTTTTATTAAGCAAAGTTTTAGTAAATTTAACACCGCCGAAAGATGAACATCTTCATTCTGTAAAAAATGATTTCTTTTCTAAAATTCTTAATTTAATACAAAAAATTGTTATTCCATATTATATGATTTGGATAACTTTATTTATTGGCAGTATTTTTTTATTTGCTTTTACATTAAATAATATCAAAATAGAAACTAATGCTGCAAATTTTTTTAAAAACTCAGACCCGGTAAAAAAGAGTATGGTATTTCTTCAAAAGAATTTTAAAGGTACTGTCAGTTTTAATGTAAGTATAAAATCTAAAGAAAATATTCCAAATTTTTTTAGAACCAGAGAGGGATTACTTATTGCTCAGGAAATTGAAACTTTTATTAATGATAATCCTGGTTTAAATGGTCAGATTCTAACAGGTTGGAGATTATCACCTGTTACTATGATTGAAGACATAAATAAAATTGTTAATGATCTGGAAGGGATTCCTGAAGATCAAAGTATAATTGATAGATTTTATAATCTTATATTTGCTTCTAAAAACGCACAAATAAATAGTATTATCAATAAAGATTTATCAGCAATAAATATACAGGTCAGAACATATTCTGATAGAGAAAAAGTTGGTTATGTAATTACTGAACAGGAACTTGCAGCAATTAATCAATTCTATAATGATAATTTCAGAAAAATTGAAGAAAAATATCCAAACATCAAAATTGAAACATGGGGCGAAATTATTTTACTGTCAAAAATATCAAAATATTTATTTGAAGATCAAATTGGTTCACTTGCCTTTACTTTTTTCTTAATTATTGTAGTAACAATGATAATTTTCAAATCATTTTTTTACGCAATTATTTCAACAATTCCACTATTATTTGGCATCATGATGAATTTTTCAATAATGTCTTTATTTAATATATCACTTGACGCAGCGACAATTATGATTGGTGCAATTTCAATGGGAGTCGGCATTGATTCATCTTTGCATTTTATTTTAAATTTCAGAAAAGCAAAAAAAGAAAAACTATCAACAAAAGAAGCATTAGAAAGAACACTTGCATTTACTTCAAGACCAATCTTTTTTGCATCTCTTGCACTTATAGCTGGATTTCTTGTATTTCTTATATCAACATTCAGACCGGTTTTCTTTTTTGGTTTATTAATAAGTATTTCTATGTTGAACTGCACGATAGCGACATTATTGATTCTACCGTCATTTATTATGATGATCGATAGAATTAAATCATTAAAGAAATAATAATAACGGAGTTATAATGAAAAATAGAGTAATAACGATAGCAAATCAAAAAGGTGGAGTCGGAAAAACAACGACCTCAATAAATTTAAGTGTATGCCTTGCATTACTTGGGAAAAAGGTTCTTATCATTGATTTTGACCCTCAAGGTAATTGCAGTTCAGGTTTAGGAATTCCTAAAGATAAAAATACTATATATGAAATTCTTTTATCCGGAAAAAATGTTGATGAATGTATAATTAAATCACAAATTGAAAACTGCGATGTTATACCTGCAAATATAAATTTATCAGGCGCTACTGTTGAATTAGCAAATGTAGAAAATTGTAATTTTTATTTAAAAAAAATTACTGATCAATTAAAAACAAGATATGATTACATTTTTATAGATTGCCCTCCATCACTCGGAGTATTAACTCTCAATGGATTAACAGCATCTGACGCTGTTCTCATCCCAATACAAACTGAGTTTTTTGCACTTGAGGGGTTAACACAGCTTATTCATACTATTAATATTGTTAAGAAAGATTTAAATCCACGACTTCAAATAGAAGGAGTTGTATTAACAATGTTAGATAAAAGAACTCATCTGACCGATGATGTAACAAAAAATGTAATCGGTTATTTTGGAAAAAAAGTATATAAAACAATGATTCCAAGAAATATTCGAATAGCAGAAGCACCATCATTTGGTTTACCTGTTGTTATTCATGACGTAATGTCAACTGGAGCAAAAGCTTATCAGCAACTTGCAAAGGAGTTTATTGATGGCGAAGAATAAAGGTCTTGGAATGGGAATTGATGCGTTAATGGCTATGAATGTCCATGAAACTGATGATATAAATTCTGCTGTAACAGCTGGTTTTGTTGAATTAAATATCGATGAAATTATCGCAAATCCAAATCAGCCAAGAAAAGAATTTGATATCGATGCATTACATAACTTATCCCAATCAATAAAAAACTTTGGTGTAATACAACCGATTTCGGTATACAAGGAAGATGGAAAATATATAATAATCGCAGGTGAGAGAAGATATAGAGCCTCTAAACTCGCCGGCCTTGAGAAAATTCCGGCGATAATTAAAGATCTTTCAAAAAAAGAGCAATTTGAAATGTCAATAGTAGAAAATATTCAAAGAGAAGATTTAAACACTATAGAAGAAGCAATTGCATTTCAAAGTCTTATTGAAACATACAATATGACTCATGATCATTTAGCTGAACGTATCGGAAAAAGCAGGACATCAATTACAAATACATTAAGACTTCTTAATCTTGATGTTCAAATTCAAAAATGGATCATTGATGGTAAAATAACTGCCGGTCATGCCAGAAGTATTTTATCAATCCCGGAAAAAGAAAAACATTTATCATTTGCGAACTATGTTATTGAAAACAATTTATCAGTCAGAGAAGCAGAGAATTCAGCAAAAAAATGGATATCTGATTCAAAAGCATCAAAAAGCAAATCCCAATCATCTAAATATGAAAAAGAAATTGAAATAAAAATTGCTGAAGAGAAAATATCATCAAAAATACAAGCAAAAGTAGCAATTTCCGGTTCATCAAAAAAAGGTAAAATCACCATTGAATACTTTACGCTTGATGAATTGGAAAGAATGCTCGATATTTTTGGCGTTGACATGAGTAATTAAAAAAAATGTTTTATTTTTAACTATTCTATTGCAAAATATTTTTTAGCATTATACTATTAATTATAGAGACCTCTAATCTATGGAGGATAAAATAATGGGTGAGTCGTTTAAAGAAAGTTTTAGTAGTGGCCTTCAGTCAAAAAATGAATTGCTTCTTCCAATTTTAGGAATAATTCTTTTCATTCTTTTACTTTTTATTTTTTATAAAATTTATAAAAAAATCGATTTTTCAACTTTATCATTACATTCATTTTTTTTTATTAAAAATACTACAACAATGCCACTAATTAAAAAATTTAATCCCCTTCAAAGAAAAGTATTATTTGAGTTGATAGAAGAATATAAAAAAGACAGCTTATTTTCTCAAAATATACCTGACGCTGAATATGAATTATTCAGCGAATGGCTTTTTAAAAATTCAAATAAATTTCTAATTCCGAAAAATGACATAAAAAAACTACAGGAAAAATATTACCCATTAATTAAAAACACAAAAATTGAAATTGATTTTATTTATCAGGATAAACATTATATCGTAGAAACAATTGTAACTGATACAAATGCTCATTATATTACTGCAAAATTTGTTACTATATCACCAATTTCATATGAAAAAGGTTTAAAAATATCAATTAACTATGTGATTAACTCATTATTTATTTCGGGTCAAACGTCTTTAAAGTCAATAATACCAGGGAAACAACTTGTTTTTCTTCGACCGAAACAATTTAAAGTTACCAATGAAAGAAGATATCAACGTCATAATATGAATAACCTCAATGCCACATTAATTTCAACATGGTTCGAGGAGCCATTATCAATACAAATTATGGATCTATCAACTGAGGGGGTAAAAATAAAATCAGAAAAGCAACTTAAAAAAAATTTTACGTATAAAATTTCGTTTTCTGAAGAAATTGATTCTATTCTTTTTAATTTTGAAAATATCAGGTGCTATATTTCTAAATCGTTTATATCAAATACAGGATATTATGAATATGGTATGCTTTTCTTTTTCACCATTGAGGATAAATATAAACTTCATGAGTACTTAAAAAGATACATAACGACTCATTCTATTCAAAGAAAATAAGTCGTTATGCTTAGAATCCTTATCTATTATTAGTTTGCATAACCGGATGGCATTGAAATTACAATGTCGCCTTTTACTATACCCAATGAAGTATCTTTCAATTTCACAATTTTGCTATTTGACATACCGTTTTCTACAGATGTAACTTGTGAAGCACCTATTACTTGTTTATTAAAACCAAGTGTTTTACCTGAACTATCTTTTAATTCATCACCAAGTCGTACAATAAATAAATAATCACCTTCTTTTATTCCATGTTCTAAAGAGATGGTAGTAATTACTGAATTATCATTAATCGCAATAACCTCACCCATTAATGGAAACCGTTCTTCAATAACAGCGATAATATCAGCAACTGAGTTTCTTAATGCATCTCTATATTGTGGTCCAAGATCTATATCTTTACCGGTAGCATTAATTGAATTAATAGGTTTATCTGTTAAATTTCGTGGCCCCTTAATAATAACACCATCAGCACTTACAAACAGCAATTCTTCCTTCTCACTTTTAATTGTTTTTGTAAATTCTATTACACCCGTATTAACATTAGTTATGGTGATTGAGGCTGATACTGCTACTTTTAATGAAAAATGTCCGCCAATTTGATTCACTATAGGATATGATTCTGCTATAGATCCGGTTAACGTATACCCTGCAATTTTTAATTCGCCCATAGTGACACTGCCGTCATCTTTAAATTCATCATAACCAATCTTATTCTGTTCTTTAATAGCAGCCATAATATCATCTTCAGTACCTAGAATAATATACCTGCCTGTAGATGCTAAATCACTTTTTAATATATCATCCATTTTGAATGTTTTATCATTAATTGCTTCAGTAAATCGTGCAGGTATTGTAAAATTCATAATTCGTAACATTGGTTTTGTAAAATGAACAGGTTTTCCTGATTTGATATTTTGTGCATATTGATTATCAAAACCCGAAGGAACTGAAAGATTTTCAACACGAGCAGGTAATTGCTTTTTTTCAGCTGGTGAAGCAGAACTTTTACCGGTACAGGATAAAATTAAAAACATAAAAAAAATGCCTGTTATATTTTTTATCATACAATCTCCTTTAAATTAGTTAATAATATTATTTTTTGATTGATTTTACAAATTAATTATTTAAGAAAAAAATCATTGATTTATACTCAAAAAAAATTATACTTACAATGCATCTACTAAAAATGGGAGATATTATGATTCAATTTAATAATGTATTTTACAAATATCCTGAAGAGGATAATTTTGTTTTTTCAAATCTGAATATTGAAATTCCGGAAGGAATTACATCTTTAGTAGGTCAAAATGGAACAGGAAAAACAACTTTTTTACTTTTATCTGCCGGACTTCTGATTCCAGAGCAAGGTGATGTATTAATTCTTACAGCAAATACAAAACAAATCAAAACAGCACAGGATAGACAACAAATTGTTTCATTTATTTATCAAAATATGGAGTTTGAGTCAGAAGATTCTATCAATTCATTATTAAAAATAGTTTATGCTAATGGATTTCATACAAACAAAACAGATTCTTTTATTAAAGAATTAATTGATGTTTTTGAATTATCATCATTTTTAAATCGAAGAACTCAGGAAATTAGTAAGGGCGAATTACAAAGGGTGATTATTGCATTCAGTTTACTTTTTGGATCAAAATTACTTATTATGGATGAACCAATTTTTGCATTGGAAGATTATCAAAAAAAGAAAACGATGAACTATCTTAGAGATTATTCAATAAAAAATAAAATTTCTATTGTATATTCCGCCCACGAACTTGACATTACAAAACAATATTCTGATAATGTTTGTTTCTTTCATAAAAATAAAATTCCTGAAATAGGTAAAACCGATACAATTTTTATTGAATCTAAATTGGAAGATGTTTTTAACATCCCCTTCCCTATGTTAAAACAAAAAGAGTATCTATACCGGGAATCGCTCGTTCAAACTAATTTATATTAATTAACCTTATCTTCTTTATTTAATTAAAAAAGTTTTAATCGAAATTATAAAAGCAAATCGATTTTAAATGTGTATTATTAATTAAAAAAAACTTGAAAATATAACAAAAAACAGTTATAAACTAAATTGATTAAATCCTCTTACAAGGTTAATATATGGAAAAAAAAGATTTTTATACTACATCGGAAGTTGCAAAAATTTTGCATGTTGCTGTAGGTTCAGTAATAAATTGGGTTGATGACGGTAAATTAAATGCTATTGTTACTCCGGGAGGTCATCGAAAGATTCCTTATAATACTTTAGTTGCTTTTTTAAAATTACATAATTATGAAATATCAGATAAATATGCTTCAAATAGACTTATTTATCTGGTTGATGATGAGGACAGTACCCATAGTTTTTTTAGAAAAATTTTTGAAAAAGTTGAAAAAACTGACTTAATTTATTTTTATTCAGGTACTGAAGCATTAATCTCAATAGGTAAAAAAATACCGGATATGATTGTTGTTGATATTTTAATGCCGGATATTGATGGTATTCAAGTAATTAAAAACATTAGAACAAAATCAGAATTAAATGATGTTCATATTATAGCTATCAGTGCTGATATTACAAAAAGAGAACTATCATTACAAGCTGGAGCTAATCTTTTTTTAAAGAAACCATTTGATATGAATGAATTCAAAAAAAGTGTAGTAAATGGCTTATTATAAGAATAAATAAATATTATTTATTAGAAATAAATTGTAATTTTATCAGTTTTAGTAGTTCAATAACTGAATAAGGTTTTTGAATAAAAAAATACCCTTTTTCAGTCATTTCATTTATTTCTTTTGTATCAGCTACATATCCGCTTGAAAAAATAACTTTAATATTTTTGTAATTTGCCTCAATCTTTTTTACCATTTCTATACCCGTACCATCAGGAAGTACTACATCAGTTATTATTAAATCAATTTTCTTTGATTTCTTTTCAAAAATGCTTTGTCCTTCGATAATATTAGACGCAATTAAGGTATTATAACCCTTTTTAATTAAAATTGTTGGTATGATTTTTCTAATATCTTCTTCATCTTCAACAAATAATATTGTTTCACCACTTCCAATATATTTATCCATATTTTCTTCAATTATCATTGAATCATCTCTATCTTCAAATAGAATTGGTAAATATATATTAAATGTTGTACCCTCACCTTGTTTACTGCGAACATTAATCCATCCCTCATGTTGTTTTACTATTCCATAAACAACTGAAAGTCCAAGACCGGTTCCTTTTCCAATATCTTTTGTAGTATAAAATGGTTCGAATATATTCTTTTGAACCGATTCTGAAATACCCAAACCTGAGTCAGAAAAACTGATACATACAAACTGACCGGGTCTGGCATCACTATAATTACGACAATAATAACTATCAATATGGATATTTTTTGAGGATATAACAATTTTTCCGCCGGTGGGCATAGCATCACGTGAATTAACTGCAAGATTTAATAGAATCTGTTCAAATTGCCCTTTATCAGCTTTTATCTTTTTTATATCATCTGAAAGATGAGTTTCAATTGTAATATTTTCACCAATAAGTCGTGAAATCATTTTTATTACATTAACAATTGATTGATTTACATTAAAAACCTGAGGTTTTAAAATCTGTTTCCTTGAAAAAGCAAGTAATTGATCTGTTAGTGATGCTGCTCTTGTTGCTGCCTTCCCAATACTTTCTAAATCCCTGTATAAATCAGTTTCTTTTTCAACTTCAGATAATAAAATATCAGTATTACCAATGATTATTGTTAATAAATTATTAAAATCATGAGCCACACCACCGGCTAATCTTCCAATTGACTCCATTTTTTGGGCTTGCCTATATTGATCCTCAAGGTTTTTACGCTCTGTTATATCTTCTCCTGACAAAATATATTCATCATCATTTTTATTATCTGAGCCTAAATAAACAACAGTCCAATTAATAATTCGCTTTACACCGCTATTATTAATTATATGACTCTCAAATACTGCATTTTCAACTTTCGTATTATTATATTGAATGTTATTAATAAAAGAATCAATATCATCAGTATAAACAAAATTTTCGAACCAATTTTTACCTATAATTTCTGATTCTGAATACCCCAAAACACTTGCACCTTTTTTATTAATCATCTTAACTTTATACTGAGCATCCAGAGATAAAAGAATAACACCAACAATATTAATGTATCTGAAACTTTTTTCTTTTTCATACAAAAAGTCACTATAGTATTTTTCAACTTTAGCACTTTTTTCGTCAATAATCAGATCAAGATTCTGAAAGTGAGATATCATTATTTTCTCAATGGGTTTTAATAATTTAAAAAGACCAAAAATACCTAATCCAATAAATACAATTAAAAAAAGCACAAGAATAAAAAAATAATAATATAATTGTTCACTTCGATTTACAGTATTAAAAACAAGAAAACAAAATAACCACATAAAAAAAGTCATGAAAATCGATGAAATCGATATATATAAAATAACTCTATGCTTTAATAATTTAAAATCAGGATAGCTGTACATATTATATTCCTTAATCAAAAATAACTGCTATATTTTTAATCACTGCCATTATAATAATATAATATTAACAGTAATTTTACAATTAATAGTATAATATATTGATAATATTTACTTTCATTTTTTATTAAGGTATACAATTTAAAGGGATAGACAGGGGTATGTTATGATTAGAAACTACAAAACGGGAAACATTATTGTCAGACAGGGTGAGGAAAATAGTAAATCATTATTTATTATAAAAAAGGGAAAATGTGCTGTACAAAGAGCTGTTAATAATAAAATAATTGACTGTGGTTTCATAAGAGAAGGTGATATTTTTGGTGAAATTTCAATGATACTTAATGTTGAAAGAGCAGCTACTATTATTGCAAAAGATGATGAAGTTATTGTTGAAGAATTTAACAGACACGATTTTCTTGATAAAATAACTCATAATCCGGAAATTGCCTGGAAAGTACTTACTAATCTTGCTATGAAAACTCAAATGCTAGATGAAATTCAGGAACAGATATCAGATCCGGCAACCCTTAAAAAATTGTTAACGGGAAGAATTTAATTATTTTAAAACCAATGAGGCTCATGCAAAAATTCAAGATTTAAAGAGTCTTTTTGCAAGAGGCTCTAATGAAAGATTTTTAAAAATCTCAATCTTATGTTTATTTTTTATATTACAGGAGTTACGATGAAATATTATTCAGGAATTGATTTAGGCGGAACAAAAATATACAGTATTGTTATTAATGAAAATGGTGAAATTTTATCAAGAAACAAACAAAAAGTTGGTGACAACAAAGATGTTAATAAAATATTAGAAATAATTAATGATTCATATAAACTATCTATAGAAAATGCCGGGTTAAAAGAAAACGATATTTTTGCTATTGGTATGGCTGTTCCATCAGCTGTAAATATAGAAAAAGGACTTCTGTTAAATGCACCAAATCTTGGCTGGAAGAATATTGAAATGGCAGAACTATTAAGTAAAATGACTCATAAAAAAGTATTTATTGATAACGATGTTAATTTAGGAACATATGGTGAATATTGTAACGGCATTGAAAAAAAGTTTAATCATCTTTACGGTATTTTTGCAGGTACAGGTATTGGTGGCGGTTATATACAAAACGGAGAAATTATACGGGGAGCAGGTTCAACAGCGGGTGAAATAGGTCATATCATTGTAAAATATAAAGGTCCTAAATGTAACTGTGGTAATAGAGGTTGTCTTGAAGCAATCGCCGGTAAAGTCGGTATTATGAAATATATTCAAAAAAAGGTTGATAAAGAAGGCAAAACAACTACTCTTGAAATAATATCGCCAAACTGGCGAAATTCTATCGGTTCTTCTGCATTAAGAAAAGCTATAGAAGCTAATGACACACTTGTAAAAAAAGCTATTAAACGATCTGCTCAATTTATCGGAATAGCAATAGCAAATATAATCAATTCAATTGGTGTTGAAGCGATTATTTTAGGGGGCGGATTAATTGAAGAATTAGGTGATATTTATATGCCGATTATTGAATCAAATATGAAAAAATACAGTATTGCAGGTGGTGCTCTTCCGGTAAAACTTATACAATCAACGCTGGGCGATGATGCAGTTGCATTTGGCGCAGCAATGATTGTAACAAAAAAGGAAACAGAAAAATATTTGATTATTTCTAAAGAGGCTTTGGAATGAAGAAGAAAATTGTTGCTGCCATCGATATAGGTTCAAGTTCAATCAGAATGATAATATCAGAAATAATTGATGGCGAAGTTGAAGTAATTGACAGTGTAAGACATACTGTAAGACTTGGAAAAGATTCATTTTATAAAGGTAAAATTTTCCGAACAACAATTGATGAATGTATTGAAATTTTATCACGATATAAACGATTATGCGATGAGTACGGTGTCAAAGAAATAAAAGCAGTCGCAACAACGGCTGTCAGGGAAGCAACAAATTCGGATATTTTTTTAGATAATATTTTTACCTATACCGGTATTAATGTTGAAATTATTTCAGCATATAAAGAAACAGAATATATTCATAAGGTTTTATCTAAAAGACTTAAAGATACAAGTACTGATAATTATAAATGCATTGCTGAAGTTGGAACAGGAAGTGTTGAAATTACAATATTTGATAATAACTTTATTATTTACTCAACATCACTACCTATCGGTGCATTAAAAGCAAAACAGTTTTTTACAAAAGAATATTATCAGCTTGATAGTAGTTTTTCCAATTATTTAAACATTATAGTTGAACATGAACTAAGGGTACTAAAAAGATCAATTCCATGCAAAACTATTTCTAAAATTTATGGAGTCGGAGCTGAACTTGAACAACTTTCAATTATAATGAATAAAAATACCGCCCATCTTACTCATATTAAAAAAGAAGAGCTTGAAACGTTATGTAAAAATATGCAGTCGTATTCAAAAGAAGAAATAATTCATAAACTCAATGTATCGTATGATCTTGCAGAAAATTTTTATGCTGTAAGTACTATTTTTCTTTCAATAATCAATTTTTTTGATAGTAATGAAATCTTCATCCCTAATATTACACTAAAAGATTGTCTTATTGTTGAAATGGCTTGCAAAATGAACAAAGAAAAATATTTTAATCAGTTACAAAATCAAATCCAAATTAATTCACAAAATATTGGCAAATCATTTAATTATGATGAAAATCATGCACTTAAAGTATTAGAGCTAAGTCTTAAACTATTTGATCAAACTAAAAATATTCATAGATTATCAGAGTATGAAAAGTGTTATCTTATAGCAAGTGCAATTTTACATGATGTTGGGTTAGCTATTTCAAATCGCGATCATCACAAACACTCATTATATATAATAAAAAGCCAGAATTTCTATTATTTCAATGAAAAAGACCGGAAAATAATTGCTAATGTTGCCCGTTATCATAGAAAATCATCACCAAAACAAACACACGCAGATTATATGGCATTATCAAAGGATGAGAGAATGTGCATTTCAAAAGTAAGTGCTATTTTACGTATTGCTGATAGTTTAGATAGTCATCATTTACAGCTTATTGAAGATATTGAAGTTTTTATTAAAAAGAATAAATTACAGATTATAGCAACGATTAAAGATAATATTTATGCTGAGATTTATTCTTTTAATGTAAAAAAAGACCTGTTTGAAGATTTTTTCGGTTATTCAGTTCAATTGGAAACAAAAAAATTAGTGAAATAATCCTCTTGTAAAAATACATTTTTCATTTCAATTTATTGTAATAGACTAAAAAAACATAACGTATGAGGTATATATGGATAATCAGATTATAGAAGAAAAAGTTTATTTCAACAGAGAATTAAGTTGGCTTGAGTTTAATTACCGGGTTCTTGAGGAAGCATTGGATACCACCAATCCTCTCTTTGAGAGATTAAAATTTATATCAATTTTCGCCTCTAATCTTGATGAATTTTTCATGGTTCGAATATCAGGGCTTGTATCACAAGTTAAATCAGGTTATTCGATAAAACTGCCTTCAGGTGATACGCCGTTAACAATTATCAACCGCCTGAAAGAACGGATTTCAGAACTTGTTCAACTTCAATATGACTGTTTTAATAATGATATAGTACCTAAATTACATGATGAAGGTTTTTCATTTTACACAGCAAACGATATTCCTGAACAACACATTGATTCATTAAAAGAATTATTTCTCAATAAACTTTTTTTAGTTCTAACGCCAATGGCTGTCGATCCGTCTCACCCCTTCCCTTTTCTTTCAGGAAAAGAACTTAATTTACTTGTAAAATTAAAAGACCCGAAAAAAGAAATTCCATTATTTGCAATTATTCCGTTACCATCAAAAAATAGATTTATTGCAATACCCGGTGATGATACAGGTAAAAAATATATTCTTATTGAGGAATTTATAAAGTTATTTGCTTCATACTTTTTTAATGGCTTTGAAATTTTAAAAACATGTACTTTTCGTATAACCAGAGATGCGGAGATTGCATTGGATGAAGAGGATTCTAATTTGCTCACTGCTGTTGAAATGGGTTTAAAACTTCGGGAACGGGGATATCCTATTCGATTGGAGCTTGAGAAAAATGCTGATGAAGAACTGACAAATTTTCTTTATGAGAATATAAATTTTTATACCGGATTTGATTTCAGGATTAACGGAACATTAAACCTTGGATCATTTATGGATATATCTCTGATGAGTGGTTTTAATCATTTGAAAAACGAACCATTACTTCCTTTAGCACATGTTGGATTTAAAGATACTAAAATTGATATTTTTTCAAAAATAAAACAAAATGATTTATTATTATTTCATCCGTTTGAATCATTTGATCCGATTATTGATTTTATTGAAGCATCAGCTGCTGATCCAAAAGTTCTTGCAATAAAAATGACATTATATAGAACTTCAGGCGATTCTCCAATTATTGTCGCATTAAAACAAGCCGCAGAAAACGGGAAACAAGTTACTGTTATTGTTGAAGTAAAAGCACGATTTGATGAAGCAAGAAATATTACATGGGCAAAACAATTAGAACAGGCAGGCTGTCATGTTGTATATGGTGTTGTCGGATTAAAAATCCATTGTAAAATTGCATTAATTGTCAGAGATGAAGAAGATGGAATTAAACGATATATTCATCTTTCAACAGGTAATTATAATGACAGAACAGCAAAAATTTATACTGATATCGGATTATTTACAGCAAAAAAATCGTATGGAAGGGATGGTTCTTCTGTTTTTAATTTATTAACCGGATATTCAGAACCTCCTCGCTGGAAAAAATTAATTACCGCACCACTAGATTTAAGAGATTTTTTTATTGAAAAAATCAGAAGAGAAAAAGAAAATACTATAAAAGGTGGAACAGGCAAAATATTTGCAAAAATGAACGCATTAATTGACATCAAACTTATTCAGGAGCTTTATGAAGCTTCAAAAGCAGGCGTTAAAATTGATTTAATTGTACGCGGTATGTGTCGTTTACGCCCCGGTGTAAAAGGAATGAGTGAAAATATTAGAGTATTCAGCATTGTTGATCAATTACTCGAACACTCCCGTGTATATTACTTTTATAATAGTGGTGAAGATGAATACTTTCTTGCCAGTGCAGACTGGATGGAACGAAATCTTGATAAAAGAGTGGAATTATTATTTCCTGTTGAAGATGATGAATTAAAAATTGAATTAAAAAATGTTATTAAAATAATGCTGAAAGATAATGTTAAATCAAGGGAACTTCTATCGAATGGAAACTATGTAAAAAAAACTGTAATTTCAGGACAACCAAGCCATAGAAGTCAAATTGAACTGTATAATTATTTTAAAAATAGAAATTTTAATAATAAAGAACATAAAAGACAATTATTTATTCCTAATCTGAAACCGGAATAATAAAAATTATTTGATTTTTATTATTTTTCATATATACTCTATATGATAGAGCTTCTTGCAAAAACCCCTTATTTATCTCGAATTTTTGCAGGAAGCTACCTCTAACGCAATTTTATTACGTTTTAGCGGACACAAAATCAAGTACTCTTGATTTTTGGAAAAGCCTCTTATATATTAATTAAAAAATTAAGGTAGCTTGATGAAAAAAATAATACGTTTCTTTTTATCCTCATTTGACAAAAATGACTTTGTAACTATAAGTAAAGCAACTGTATATTTATATTATTGCTTTTTAATGGTTCTCATTTTAACATTTTTAGTTATTTTTTATGTATCAGGTACGCTCAGTCCTGATAGAGCAATCAGAGGAGCTGTTGCTGCCTCTGTTATAATAGTACTCATCATAGGTTCAATTACAGGTTTAAAATCAGGTAATTTAGATATTGCAATAAATATATATGCAATTCCAACAATATTATTAATTTTAATCGTACGACATATTAATGCAATGTATGATCCGTTAACAGCATTTAGTTCATATATTTTTTACAATTTTTATCTTATCGTCTTTCTTGCAGTATTCAGTAAAAAATTTATGGTTCCCTTTGTAACAATTTTATATATAGCAGCAAATATACTCATAATGATTCTTATTAAAAGTAAACTTTCCGGTGATGGTTACGATATTGTCTCTACAGGATTTACTAATAGTACAGCAAGTTTACTTGTAACTGGTGTTGTCGCTTTTGCCTTACTATCACTTACCCAAATTTACTTAGTAAAACAAAAATCTGATGCAGAAAATGCTCATATAAAATTTAAAATGCTTGAAAATATAATTAATGTATCAAAAGATGGAATTAATCTTGGCAATTCTCTTGAAAATATTTCTTTTCAATTATCAACTGAATTTAATGAAATTCAAAAAATGATGAATGAAATAAATAGAAACGTAACATCCCTCGATCAGAATATTGATTTAACAAAAAAATCAAATAATAACATTGAAAATGCGACCAAAACACTGGAAACTAATTCTATTGAATACATAAATATGGTAAGTAACAGCTCAATCTTTTTGAATAGTATTATACAATCAATACATTGTATTACTCTGTTAACAAATGAGAAAAAAAATGAAATTGAAACACTTTCTAATACGGTGACCCTGTGTAACAAAGATATTGAAAATTCTGTTAAAATTATCAATCAAACAACGGAAAAAGGAACAATGATATTCTCAATTGTAAACGCAGTCAATGACATAGCAGAAAAAACTAATCTTCTTGCAATGAATGCCGCTATTGAAGCTGCACATGCCGGTGAATCCGGTAAAGGTTTCTCTGTTGTTGCATCTGAAATTAGAAAATTATCAGTTCAAACGAACCAGAATATTACTATCATTAATAACACGGTAAAAAGTTTTATGAATGAACTAACTAATACCAACACGATAAACAATAATTTAAAATCTAATTTTTCAGATATTACCAATAATATGAGTAATGTAAAATCAGGAATTGAAAACATACAACAACAAATGAATGATATTTCTAATAAAACAAATGAACTTGAAAAAACGATGAAAAATATGATGCTAAGATCTAAACCGGTAAGTGAATCTGTTACAATTGTACAAAATATGATTATCGATACAAGTGAATCAATACAATCTGTGGAAGACAGTTCTTCGTTTATTATAAATAATATTGATCTAATTACAAAAAGATTTCTGAGTGTTTCAAATGATACAAATCAACTAAGAAAACATGGTGAAACAAACAAAAAATTTATTAACGCTCTTGAAGTCGAATTAAATAAAATAAATACTTATTAGTTGGTACAATATGAAAAAAGAATATATTACAATACTTATTTTATCTTCAATAATAGCACTTCTTATTGGTACTATTGCATTCCAGCAGGGAATTATATCGAGTAAAAATGCTGAAATACAAAAGGTCAAATATCTCAATAATAAAGTAAATTCTGATTTAGAACAAATAAAAGTTGAATATTCTAATCAGATTGAAATTATAAAAACAAAAAATGAATTACTGGATAAAGCAAAAAATGCTAAATCATTTGCAGATTATACGAAAATCTGGAAGGAGCTTAATAAGTGAAATTTTTAACAGTTGAGCTTCTTGCAAAAATACTCTTTTTATCTCGTTTTTTTGCAAGAAGCTACCTTAAACGCATTTTATGCGTACCTAACGGAACCAAAAAGAATGTACTCATTATTTTTGCAAGAGTTTCTGTTATTTTTATGTTTTTTTTTCTTATATCATGTATTTCAAATCCACAACCGGTAATTATTAATGAACTACCGACAAATTCTATTACTCAGGAGATGTCAATGGACGAATATGTAAAAGAATCAACACGTTATGCTGTTGAGCTGAAGGCATATACGGATGAATTGATAAATCAGATTATTCACAGATCAAGATATATTGACCTAAGAAAAAATAAATAGTAATATACTATTATATTACATTTCATCAGACGGATACATATGTACAATTTTAATATTGAAAAAATTTTATTGCAAAGAGCATTGAGAAATACACGCAGTTTTTCACCTGTTGATAATTACTTTAAACAACTTGAAGTAATAGAAGATTTATATTTTGAAATTGAAAAGAATATAGAATCCTCAAAACTAATTCAACAAGCAAGAAAACAATTAGTCATTTCACTTGTTTCAGCTCTTGAAGTATATTTTAAAGATTCATTAATGACTGCTTATGACTCAGGATCTTTTAACGATTCATATCTTGTTAAACGACTTCAAAAAAGGTTTTTACTCAAAGATATTCAGGATATCATTAAAAATAAAATTACCATCGGTGAAGTTTTAGCTTCAATATTTACGTTTAGCAATTTAAAGGCTGTAAATAAAATTTTTTCAAGTCTCATCGGGAAAAATTTTTTTAAAGAATTAAATGAATATCAATTTGAATTAAAATCTCAAGCAGACGAGGAATCTGATATTCCCACAATTAATAAAACAACAATGCTTAATGAAGACAGACGGGTTTACTTTAATCTTAAAGAATTATATTCAATTCGCCCCTTTATAACACATGATCAACCGGAAAAATCTTCAATATCAGAATTTCAAGTTCAATACTTTATAAGCTCTGCAGAACTATTTGCGATAGTTATAGATAATTATTTATGTTCATTAATGAATAATGAAATTGACACCCTCTGAACGTACATTCGTTTGCTTTTTTTTACATTTTTTATTATTATTAAAAAAATGAATAGTATACTATTACATATAGTATTGTAAGGTTACAAAATGGAAAATCTCTCAGGTAAAATTATTATTATAGATGATTCTGAATCAATTCAATTTCTTTTTACTGAAATTCTTGATACAGTTTTTGAACTGGTTCAATTTTTAAATCCGATTGAAGCATTAAAAAATCTTGAAACTGAAAAATATGATTGTATTATTTTGGACTTAATGATGCCCGAATTATCAGGAACTGATTTCCTGAAAACATATCGAAATTACGACAAAGAAACACCAATAATTATTTTAACAGCAAAACAATGCGGTGATAGAGAAATTGCAGAACTTTTTAAAATTGGTGCAAGTGATTTTGTTACGAAACCTTTTTTATCAGCTGAATTAATTGCCCGATTAAATCATCATATTAAGTTGAAACGAACAAAAGAAGAACTTCTTTTTACCAATAAAGAATTGCAGGCTGCTATTTCCAGAGAAGAAAAACTCAATGAAAAAATCATAAATAAAACAATAGCACTTCAAAAATCAATAGCAAGAATAAAAATACTCAACAAAAAATTAAAATATTTTGCTGCTCATGACAAATTAACCGGTTTTTTAAATCGAAGAGCTTTCTTTGCTTTTCTTGATAATGATATAAAACGTCTCAAACGGATTGATTCTCATTTATCAATACTGATGCTTGATATTGATTTCTTTAAAAACATTAATGATACCTATGGTCATCTTATCGGTGATTTTGTTTTAGCTGAATTTTCAAAGCTAATTAAAGAACATTTAAGAGATATTGATTTAGTCTGCAGATATGGTGGAGAAGAATTTTTAATCCTTCTTTCAGATTCAGACATACACCATTCATTAATTGTTGCAAATAAATTACGTGAAATAATTGAACAATTTATTTTTTCAACAAATGATTTAAAAATAAATATCACCATATCAATTGGCGCTGCAGAATTAAAAAAAGATGAAAAAATCGACTCTTTTATAAAAAGAGTCGATGAAGCCCTCTATGTTGCAAAAAAAACTGGACGAAACAAAGTTGAACATGCCAAGTAAATTAAATAACAATTTATAACACACAAAAAAAATCTATAGAACATAAAAATACATAACTATAAAATGAGACAATCCGCCTAAAATGACAAAAATATGCCAAATTTCATGAAAACCAAATTTTCCGATTATAGGATTTGGCTTTTCCATATAAAAAATAAATGATCCGATAGTATAAAAAAGACCTCCTAATACCACGAGAACTGAAGCCTCCCATCCTAGTATTTTGAAAATCGGAATGATAAGAACCGCTCCTACCCATCCCATACCGACATAAATTGCATTAGTTACCCATTTAGGAACTGCTGGAAAAACAGCCTTAATCACAATACCAACAATAGCAATAAACCAGATTACTCCAAATATACTCCACCCCCATGTCACCCATGAACTATTCTCACGTAACGTTATAATACAAAAAGGGGTGTATGTACCGGCAATTAGAGGAAAAATAGCTATATAATCAAATAATCGAAGAAACGAATCAATTTTTGAACCAGCATTTATTCCATGATGAAATGTACTACATAACAACATACACAATAATGATGTACCATATAAAGAAAAACCAATAATTTTCCATGGATCACCCATTATCGATGATTTAACTATTAAAATGACTAAGCCCAGTAATGCAAACATAGAACTAATCATGTGAGATGTTGTGTTAAATATCTCATTAGTAACATGAACACTTCCATCTTTACTTAATTTTATTTCATTATCCATACCAACTCCTCATAATAAATAATTGGGTACTATATACTATTATTAATAATAAAATTCAATTATAATCCTTTTAATAGTATGTAATAGTGACAAAAAAATAAAAATCATGTATATTCCAGAATAAGTTTTTATTCGGGAGTAACGCTATGAGAAAAATTGAAATTATGGATACCACCCTGAGAGATGGGGAGCAGATGCAGAATATTTCATATTCACCGGATGAAAAATTAACAATATCACAGATTCTGTTAACTGAAGTTAAAGTTGATCGATTAGAAATAGCATCAGCCCGTGTTTCTCTTGGTGAAAAAGAAGGTGTCAGAAAAATCGTTGAATGGGCAAAAAATGCCGGTTACCTTGACCGATTAGAAATATTAGCCTTTGTTGATTACGACAAATCAATTGAGTGGGCTTTTGCGACCGGTGTTAAAAGGATCAATCTATTAACAAAAGGATCATTAAAACACTGTAAAGGACAATTAAAAAAAACACCTGATCAACATAAAGAAGATATTAAAAATACAATTCTTAACGCAATAGACAGGGGACTTGAAGTTAATGTTTATTTAGAGGATTTTACAAATGGAATTATTAATTCCCCTGAATATGTCTATGATTTAATAGAATTTCTGCAAACATTGCCAGTACAACGTATAATGTTACCTGACACGCTTGGTATATTTGATCCATTTACTACATACGAACAACTTAAATCACTCATTACAAAATACCCTGACATCAAATTTGAATTTCACCCGCATAATGACTATGGAATGGGCACTGCAAATGCTATTGCAGCTCTTAAAGCAGGTATATCAGGTATCCATACAACAATTAACGGTATGGGTGAACGGGCGGGTAATGCACCATTGGATGAGATTTGTGTATCAGCACTTGATTTTTTAAACATTACGCTTGGTATAGATGAGAAAAAATTATTTAAAGCATCACAGTATGTTGAAATGTTTTCCGGTCATAAAATGGCTAATAATAAACCAATTTACGGAAAAAATGTTTTTACACAAACCGCCGGGATTCATGCTGATGGTGATAAAAAAGGTGATTTATATGTAAACCGCCTTATTCCCGAACGATTTGGAAGAAAACGGGAATATGCATTAGGGAAATTATCAGGCAAAGCAAATCTCGAAATGAATTTAATTGAGTTGGGTATAGAATTAACAGAAGATCAGAAAAAAGTTTTATTATCAAAAATAATAGACCTTGGTGATAAAAAAGCAACTATCACAATGGCAGATCTCCCCTACTTGATTAGTGATACCTTTGAAAAAGTGAAAGAACAACCATTCAAAATCGTTACCTGTTCAATAAATTCTACTTTTCAACTAAAACCGTCAGCAAGCGTAAAATGCTCATATAATGGTATTGAAGCAGAAGAATACTCACAAGGTGATGGCGGATATGATGCATTTATGAATGCGTTAAAAAAAATCCTGAAACAATTTAATATACCTGTTCCACAATTAATAGACTATAATGTTGAGATTCCTCCCGGGGGAAGAACGGATGCTTTAGTACAGGCAACTATTTCATGGCAAATTGCGACAAAAGATAAACTTCAAAAAACGATTGTAACCAAAGGGGTCAATTCAGATCAAAATATTGCTGCTATTGAAGCCACCCTAAAAATAGTGAATGTAATCATAGCTAACTTTGATAAACAAACAGTATAGAGAGCTTCTTGCAAAAATACTCTTTTTTTCTCAAATTTTTACAAGAAGCTACCTCTAATGCGATTCTATCGCATTAGAGGTAGCAAAATCGAGTACTCTTGATTTTTGCAAGAGCCTCTAGAGATAAACTAAATTTAACCGGTCATGAAAAAATACTTTATTATCTCAGTTTTTTGCATGACTTTCTTGATACAAATAAAAAAACATAGTTATTTTCCTATCTAAGCAATTTTTGGTTTTATTTATAACACAATCCGGATTAAGGACATGAGATCATTTTAGCTTCATTATATCCTTCAACAGTTTCTAAACAAATTTCTTTGTAGTTGTCTAACAATTCTTTCAACTGATAGTGATATGTCATTAAATATGCCCTGTCAAAGTTTTTATCAGAGGTAAGAATCTTAAAAACCTTTACAGAATCCTCATGCCTTCGTAACGGCTCGCAAAAATCCATCATAAAAGTATATTTAGACAGCCTCGAAAGCCCCCTGGCTCCTAAAGTATGTGAACATATTGCTGTTATTATATCCTTATCCGACAAACCAATTTCACTAATAAGAATTTCTGCAGAAGCAACACCATGAAGTAATGAAGGATATTTCTTTTTAAAATCCAGGTAATCGATAGAAAAAATACCACGATTATTAAATGTATCAACATAAGCCAATATTTCATCACCGGATAATTCTTTACCAATATCGTGATAGAGTCCGCAAAAATATGCATTATTTTTGTCTATACTATAAAACGTTGCAAAGGAACGCATATATTCTGCTGTAGATACACTGTGAGAAATTCTATTTTTATTTTTCAAGTATTTTTTTAATAATTTAACATCACTATCCACTCGATTTACTCTCCAATGAAAACATTACTTAAGCGATTACAATATATATAAAAATGTTTATTGGTTTTAACATTATTGACATAAACATACCATTTGTCTGAATTCCAAACAGGTGCAACAGGAATGAAATTAAGTTTTAAAATTTTACCATCTCTGGTTTTATAATCCGCCTTCAGAACTGTAGCATTTTCCATTGCTTCACGTACAATTTGAGGAATAGATTTATTCAAAGACTCAATATCACCGGTATATCCAAACTTAGCAACAATTTCATCATCACTTAAATTTCTTATTTTTTCTTCATCAACAAGATTGAAAAAAACATCAACCAAAGCCTCGGTATCAACCATTGCCCGATGAAGATCTCCTTCCTGTTTAATATTATACCTGTCTATTAAGTTTTTTAATTTATTCTTTTGTGCAGGAAAAACTGATTTTGCAATCTTCAAAGTATCAATAGAACGCCATGATGTAAAACTTATTCCATGTTTAGCTAACTCCATGGCAAGAAAACCGAGATCAAAAGAGGAATTATGAGCTACAAGTATAGAATCCTGAATAAAATTCAGCGTTTTAATACAAATGTCTTTATTAAAATCAGAGTAATCTTTTACCATCTCATTTGTTATGTGATTAACCTCTGAAGCCTGTTCAGGAATCAACCTTAACGGGTTTATGAAAGTTTCAAATTTATCTACAACCGAACCATTTGTAATTTTAATCATAGCAATTTCAATTATTCTATCAGTATCTAAAGGATAAAAACCTGTTGTTTCAAAATCAAAAAAAACATATGTTTTTGCTATATGTTCTGCTGAAAAAAGAGAAAAAGTATTCATAAGATCCTCATCTTGAAAATGTAATTTCATCATAAATATCAGTTTTACTGTTTATTATCAAGAAACTAATAAATATTTTTTAATAGAGATAATAATTATATGGACATTAAAGCAAATTTTGTTATAATCGATTAAAATAAATTTTAAACGGATACTACAGAATGCACATTAAAAATAATATTATTATATTTTTTTCAGTAACAGCAATTTTTTCAGCATTATTTGTCAATTTTATTGTTATAAAATCTTTCACAATGATTGATATTAATTTTATATCAAACATGAAAGAAATTTATTTTGATAATAAAGATATTGATGAAAATTTATATAAAGAAATATCCGGATTATTAAATTCAGGAAACAGTAACGCTTTCAAAAAATTACTTGAGGATGTTGGAAATCCTGTTTCACAATTTTACGGGTTTGCCGGTTTTATGAAAAGTAATAAAATTACTGCAATTGAATATTTAAAATCAGGCATTATGGAAAGTCCTAAAAAAGTTAAAATTATTATTAACAAAACGCCTCTAAATACGACATTAGGGTATGCAATCCTTTTATTATTAAATAAAAATCCTGATTGGTTAGCGACTCAATTGAATGATGAATTCATACGATTAACTGATAAAATAATTTTAAACATCTACAATAAAGGTGAATTATCAAGTAATCCTGATTATAAAAATCAATTAGTTTCAATGATTCAAAATAAATACCCTTCTATCGCATCTGACATAATAAATGATTTTGTAAGTACTAAAAATATTTTTGATATGTCAATAAATGAAAAAAAAGATGTTTCAATGTTGTTAAAAATGATTGATGATCAAAGTAGAACTAAAATTATCGTATCACTGCTCAAAGAAAAAGATGAATCAATACTATTAAATACACTTAATTTTATAAATACTGATGATAATACAACGATCAATAAAATGTTGGATGATATGATTCAGACAACATCATATTCAGATTCTGTAAAGCGTCTTCTTCTAAATAAATATGCATTAACAAATAAAGGTCAATCACTACCAAAACTCATTAAATTTATGCTTCAAAACGATACAAATCATTCATTAATTTTAGAAGCTATTCAAGTTTTCGAAAAATATGGTGATGACAGTTATTGGGCATTTTTAACAAGATATCTTGGTGGACAATATTCGGTTGAAATTAATAATCGTGTATTAACTGCAATTACAAATATTTCATGGAAATCTAACCCTGATAATGTGTATAGCACTTTAATTTTTACGATTCGTCGATCAAATTTTTCAACTGCAATATTGGCTATAAATTTTTACATTAAAAACAATATCAGTTCGAATCAATCAATAATATTAACACGATTACGGGAACTTGATAATGACGATATTAAAAAAACAGCATTAAAATATATTGAACAATTCAATATTACTTCAGCCACTGATATTATTATAAATCTATCCAAAGATGGTAATAGCGAAATTAAAAACGCAGCTATAAAGCTTGCCGGTAAGTTAAACATTCCATTATAACATAAAAAAGGCTACTGCAAAAATTATATAATTTTTACAGTAGCCTTTTTCTTACATACTAATTTTTTAAATCAATTGAGATAACCTTTTGAATACCCTGTTCGTTGTGCGCTGTATAACCCTTACTCTATCACCATTAAACACTTCTTTTTCAGCAATAACAGTACCATTAATATAGTATGCAAACCATACTAAACCAACAGGTTTCTCTTCACTTCCGCCATCAGGTCCCGCTATACCACTTACCGCAACTGATATATCACTTTCAAAAAGTCTGACTGCATTAATCGCCATTTCTCTTACGGTTTCTTCAGAAACAGCTCCGTACTTTTCCAGTATCTTAGAATCAACTCCTAAAATATGCGATTTAACATGATTACTATATGAATTGATCCCTCCATTAAACACTGAAGAAACACCAGGATTCTTAACAAGTTCTGCTGAGACAGCACCACCGGTACATGATTCAGCAAATGTAATAGTCATTTTACTTTTATGTAATTTATTAAATACTATTTCTGATATTGATTTATTCTCAGTATAATAAATTGCATTTATTTCTAAAAGATGCAAATAGACGCGATAAGCCTCAATAAACTCTTTTGAATCAACAATATCATGTAATGAATACTTCCTGAAATGCAACTCAACATACCCTTCATTCGAGAAATAATATCCAATTTCATCAAAATACTGATTATTCACACTGGAAAACAAATCGGCAATAGTGCTTTCTCCGGAGTCATAGATTCTAAACACTTTGCTATTTATTGCCCCCTTAATAAAACCAGACTCATTTAATAACCGGTAAACAGAATCAACAATCATCGGTTTATTTTCATGGGGAGGGCCGGGCAATAAAATAAAAAGTTTATTATCTGATTTATAATACAAACCGGGCGCTGTTCCATTTGAATTTGGTATCATGTGACCATTTTTAAACATAAATGCTTGTCTTTTATTAGATTGCGCCATTGGATAATTTCTTTTAATAAACAATTTAACTATATCCTGCCAGGAATCTTCATTAAATACTAAATCAACTCCAAGATACGCAGCAAAACCATCTCGTGTAACATCATCATCAGTAGGCCCTAAACCACCTGTAGAAATAATAATATCAGCATTTGAACATAATTCAACACCTCTTCTAATTGCATCAACAGTATCTTCAACATTGATACGATTAATTACTTTGATGCCCTTACTCTCAAACCAGCGGGCTAAAAATGTTGAATTTGTATCATCCATTTTACCACGCATTAATTCAGAACCTACTGCTATAATTGATGCACTTATCATATTTCACCTGTAATTTATAAACCTATTTCATTGCCTATTTCAACCATTGAATTGATTGCAAGATTAACAAACTCTTCAAGAGGAACATTTATCTTTTCACATAATAAAATTGCATCCCGATTTACATTAGCAGCAAAAGCTTTATCAGTCATACGTTTTGTTACACTTTTAACCTTTACTGATGTAACTTTTTTATCAGGATAAATTTTTGCTACAGCTGAAATAAAACCTGAAATTGTTTCTGCTGAAGTAAGGGCATAATCAAGAAAGTTTTCTCTTTTAACACCGGAACCTTCTTCATTATGTGATAATATTGCATGGAGTGCAGTATCAACCATACCCAACTCTTTAAGCCATTTTGCTCCGATAGTTGCATGATCTTTCATAGAATCATTTTCATCAAAGTCAATATCGTGTAATAAACCAAGATAATAATAATTTTTTTCATTAAGCCCAAATTTTTTTGCTATTCCTCTCATAATTGCTGCTGACGCCTTACTATGATTAATAAGACTTTCTTTTTTAACTTTTTCTGCAAAAAAACTATCCAGTTTTTCATAAGAAACGCCAAGCTCCTTCAAATCCATAGGAGTTTGAGCATCAGCTTTTAAAACTATAGAACCATCAGATTGAACTTCTTCACCATTTGTATCATATTCAAGAGGTCTCATAAGCGGAAATAATATTACTTCACGAAGATTTTCCTGATTAGTTAAAAGGGCTACAAACCTATCAATCCCCATTCCCCAACCGGAAATCGGAGGCATTCCATATTCCATACACTGAATAAAATCTTCTTCCATAATCATAGCTTCATCATCACCTGTTTCACGCGCCTTTGCCTGATCTAACAATCTAGCCCTCTGATCAATCGGATCAACAAGTTCTGAATAAGCATTAATAATTTCCCATGTATTAACAACTAATTGAAAACGGTCTGTTATATCAGGATTTGCATCATTTCTTCGGGCTAATGGGGACAAATCAAGCGGATGATGTATAAGAAATTGCGGGTTAATCATTGAAGGTCGTGCTACTTTTTTATAAAGCTGATCAATTAAATTCCCTCGTCCGATTTTATTAAAATCAACACCCTCTAAACTTATACCTTTTGCTTTTATTTGAGCTACAAGCTCATTTTTTGTCGGACATGTATCAATATCTATATTAGCATGTTTAATAATCAAATCTCTAAAACTGTATCGTGGCCATTCACCTGAAAAATCAATTTTAGTTCCATGATATTCCAACATTAATGAGCCATTTACATCCATTAAAATTTTCTTAATAAGTGCTTCAGTGAATTTCATATTATCTTCATAATTCCAATACGAAGCATAAAACTCTAATAATGTAAAATCCTGTAAATGACTTGGATCCATTCCTTCATTTCTAAAACTTCGTGCGAACTCATATACCCTTTCAAAACCACCTGCAATACATCGTTTTAAATACGTTTCCGGTGAAATTCGTAAAAACATATCAATATCTAGAGCATTATGATGAGTCTTAAATGGTTTTGCTAAAGCACCGGATGGTTTTGCCTGTAAAACAGGAGTTTCAACTTCGTAAAAGTCATTATCATTTAAAAAATTTCGTATCGTTGTAATTATTTTAAATCTTTTTTTGAATCGATCTCTAGTCGAAGAATCCATAATAAGATCAAGATATCGTTGTCTTGATTTTGTTTCTAAATCAGTAATACCGTGAAATTTTTCCGGTAGTGGACGAATTGCTTTTGATAACAAAACAAATTCTTTAACATTTAATGTTATCTCACCTTTTTCAGTTTTGAAAATATCTCCGGTTAGCCATACAAAATCACCGACATCTATCATTTTATCAAAAAATTTAAATCGTTCTGTATCGATGCTTTTAATATTAAGACAAATTTGCATTCTTTCATCAAAATCCTGAATGGTTGCAAATAATAACTTACCGAAAGAACGCTTTAACATCATTCGACCACGAAGCTCTACATTTGTTGTACCTATATCAAGTTTTCTCGCCTCAGTTAAAGAATGTGTTCTATCACATCTTTCAACAAAAGGATTTACACCAGCTTCTCTTAATTTACTTACTTTTTCTATTCTAATTTCTTTTTCATCACTGAGGTTTGCCATAAAAGATTCCTTTAACTAAGATTATTTAATATATATATAAAAATTTACTGATTTTAGCAAGGATTAATAATGAATGTAAATGACAATATCTTTATAAAAGATATTGTCATTTACAAATAATTTTACTATAATTTTATGAGGATGTTATATGGAATATTTCCCCTATTATTTGTCATATTTTTTTTCTCTATCACTTGGCATCTATTCTTTAACGAAACGAAAATCATTGACAGCAATTTTAATGAGCATTCTTGCTTTTTCTCAAGCGATTATGATACATTTTTTTATTTATGAAGCACTTGCATCAACATTTAAATTTAAAATACTATATGATGATATTCAATTTATAGCATTATTGTTTTATTGTATAATATTATTAGCCTTTACATATGCATATACTGAATCGTTTAATAAAATGAATATATTTTTTTTATCTTTTTTCACTCTGGTATTTTTAGTTATATCTTTTTTTAAATTTATTCCCTTATATGAAAATTTATTTCGTATTAAAAAAATGATTATTTTCAAAAATAATTTTATTGATCTGACGTATCAATTCGGCATTATACTCAAATTAACATATTTTTTTATTTTTATTCTATCATCCTATGTTTTTTATCTTCTTTTAATTAATGCTGTTAAATCAAAAAATGAACATAAATTAAAATCAATCTTAATTTTTTGTTCTTTTTTTATTCAAATAATTATAGCATTCTTATCCATAAGCAATATTAAAATATATAATTTTAGAAATAATATGCCATTAGCTTTCGGATGCTCTGCATTCTTTATATTTATTGCTGCATTTAAATTTAAAGCACTTGATTACATACCTGACTTTCTCAAAGATATTGTACAAAACTTTGATGACCCGGTGATTATAACAGATGATGAATTTATTATTATTGATCACAATCGAATGGCAAATAACCTTTTTGGTATAACTATTAAGAAAAATCTTTCCGATTTTAAATATATGAAAGATTTACCAGGCCATATTCTTGATGATACAAATAATGAAATTACATTGGCCTTTGATGATGAAGAATATATATTTGAAATAAAATCAAACAAAATAACCAGTAAAAATAATATACCTATTGGATTTGTATTTATTTTCCATAACATTACAACAATTCGCAGGTCTGAACAAGCTATCAGAATGATGCGAAATAACTTAGAATCTATGGTTAATGAAAGAGTAAAAGACTTAAAAATTGAAATTGAGCACAGAAAAAATACTGAATTAGAATTACAAAGATTATATGATGAGTTACGGGTAACCCAAAAAGAAATCATGTTTACATTAAGTGAAGTTGTTGAAAACCGGTCAAAAGAAACAGCCAATCACGTAATTCGTGTTTCATATTATAGTTACCTGCTCAGTAAACTTTTAGGTTTAGATCAGAATACATCAGAACTTATAAGAGATGCCTCTCCCCTTCATGATATAGGAAAAATTGCAATACCGGATACGATTCTCCATAAACCGGCAGTGTTAACCGATGAAGAGCGACTTGTCATTCAGAATCACACACTTATTGGCCATGAGATTTTATCAAAATCAAATAGAGATCTTTTAAAAATTGCAGCACTAATTGCGTTAGAACATCATGAAAGATGGGATGGTGAAGGATATCCAAATAAAAAGAAACAGGACGACATTTCAATTTATGGAAGAATTGTTTCATTAGTTGATGTATTTGATGCACTTCTTGCAAAAAGAGTTTATAAAGCAGGTTGGGATAAAGAGAAAGTAATATCATACATAATAGAAGAATCGGGCAAGCAATTTGACCCCGCAATTGTTGATGTTTTAATCAACAACATTGATGAATTCTTTACCATTCAAAAACAATACCCTGAGGAGTAATTACTTCTAATTACAAAAAATATGTTGGAAATCAAACAAATATAATGTATTGAACCTCTTCCAAAACTACTCTTTTTTACTCATTTTTTTTAATTGGCTACCTTTGATGAATGAAATGATAATTTTTGAATGAATTTCAATAAACAAAAAACTTGACATGAACTTATAATATGTTTAAGTTGGATTTCATATTGTATATATGAAGGAAATTTATGTCAGATCAACAACCGATACATAAACGGAGAATCCGGTATGCAGGTACTCATCCGAAAAAATTCAATGAAAAATATAAAGAACTGAATCCTGATAAATATCAGGAGGATGTAGAAAAAATAAAACTGAAAGGTCAGACACCGGCAGGATCACATAGGCCGATATGTGTTGATGAAATATGTGATGCACTGGAACTTAAGCCGGGGATGACCGGTATCGATTGTACTCTCGGTTACGGAGGCCATACTAGTGTTATTCTTTCAAAAATAACACCGGGTGGAAAGTTGATAGGATTTGATGTAGATTCTATTGAACTGCCAAAAACGGAAAAACGTATTCGAAATCAAGGGTATAATGAAACAGTTTTTACTACCCGGATTATGAACTTTTCTGAAATAAAATCGATTCTTGACGAGTATCCCCAAGGCGTTGATTTTATATTGGCTGATCTTGGTGTTTCTTCAATGCAATTAGATACGCCTGAACGAGGCTTTTCATTTAAAAATCCGGCTCCGCTTGATTTGCGTCTTAACCCTTCAAATGGTGAGTCTGCTGCCGATCTTATAATGAGAATAAAAGCTGATGCACTTATAAACATTCTTATCGAGAATGCAGATGAACCACATGCTGAGGTAGTTGGTAAGGCGATTTATTCACAAAAGACAACTTGCCAGACAACTGACGGACTTGGTGAAGTTATAACCAGAGCATTAAAAAGAAGCGGTGTAAAAGCTGATGATATAAAACCTTCCCTCCAGAGATGTTTTCAGGCATTACGCATAGCAGTTAATAAAGAGTTTTACGTTTTAGACCGTTTACTTGAGTCTATTCCTGACTGCCTGAAACCAGGTGGCAGAGTTGCCATACTTACTTTTCATTCTGGCGAGGATAGACGCGTAAAAAAGGCATTTAAAGAATATACAAATACCGGCGTATTTACTGAATGTGTCCGCCGTCCATTGCGCTCGTCATCGCAGGAACGACATGATAACCCACGATCATCATGTGCAAAACTCCGTTGGGCGATTAAAAAATAATTGGGTAAACATTTCATAAAAGTACATCCATAGTTGAAAATATATAAGTATCTTAAAACCAGTTATTCTCAATATATTGAAAATATGTAATAGATTCCACACCATAACTATCATAAAAATCAGAAAGACTTATAGTTTTCATAAAATATGTATCAGAGATAGTGGCTCAATATGCATACATTTTTTTTAGTTCTATACTATTCATTTACTTTTTCAGTTCCTCTTTTACTTCTTCAAGGTAGGCATCAAAACACCAGCCTTCTTCACCACTTTCTGTCTTAACTTGCACCCAATTACCATGAAAATTATTTATTACTTCGTATTTTCCAAATTTTTGTAAATTAACTTTTTCATTCTTCTTGAGTTTTTTTATTACTTTTGCATTAATATCACCATTTTCACGTAAACGAAGATTATCAGTAATAGATTTCAGTATATCATTTTTATAAATATATTTATTTACGCTAAGGTTTTTATTATATTGAACGAACCTTTCAGCTTCAACCAACGAAGAGCTGTAGTACTTTAATTTTTTATATTCTTCAATATTTTTTTCTGTATAATAAACATCTTCAATAAAAAGATATTTTCCTGACTTTTTCTCTTTATGATCTTGTCTTGACATATAACCATCACGAATACTTACTGTCAAATTATGCGAAGGTGTGACTATATAATCTAAGTTATTAATATATTCAAATTTATCAATAACTGAACTATTATTATTGTAATAAACAATGTCTGATATTTTACCATCTGCCATGTAATTTATGATTCTAAAGGGATTTTGGTTTCTATTGTGTATTTTTAATTTTTCATTTTGGTATTGAAATTCATCAATCGTTTCTTCAACTAATTCCATTGAATCATCAGCAGATTCCCAAGGAGTATCATATCTCTTATAAATAATTTTTATTATTTTATCATTTTTAATCTTATATTCATTTACCCATTTTACTTCATTTTTTTTAAATCCTGTTATATATATATATTCTCCTGTATTATTCGAAATAATTTTGGTAATGTCAGTTTCCATACCTATATTTTGAACATTAAAAATGTTTTTTTCAATTGGGTCAATTTTAGTATATAAAATACTTAGCTCATTATTATAATAACTTCTGACCTGTAATAAATCTTTATTAGAATATCTAAGAAATTCATCTTCTTCAAAGAATGAAACGTCTAAAGAAAATACATTAATAAAACAAGAAATAAAGATAAATAAAATTATAAATATTTTTCGCATATACATCCTTTAATATTTTATGGTTTGCTTTTGTCTATATGCAGATGTGGTACTGATGATTGTCCAGTATCGCCCACTTCCCCAATCTGTGTACCTTGCGGAAGATCAAAACCAACACCAGCTTTACCAGCTGATTTTTGTAATTCATTAAAATCTTTAGAGACATTTGATTCAGGATTTAAATGTGCATATATATCTATTGATTTTCCATTATTACTGGTACTAAGAATTCTGAACCCATAACCTTCTCCCTGTGTATTATTAGTTCCACTAGAAAATACTTTCGGTGTTATTTTAGTCTTGTCACCCATCCATGCTTGAGATGTTGAACTAAAAGTTGTTTTATCCATTGTATAAACTGGAGTTCCTTGAAATTGCTCTCTAGTTTGCCCAGGTAATCTTGAGAAATCAGAAACATATGTTGTTTTTTCTGCTTTATCTTTTGTATGATTTTCATGACAATTGTAAGTTGTTGGTGTTGACGTTCCAGCCTTCATTGCACTACCAGTAGAAACATCAAAATTTTGATATTTATTAATATAAGCAATATTTTCTTTAGTTGTATCAGGAGCACTATGATGAGATCCTGGGTGCTGTCCAAGACCATTACCCATCAACCCCGTCGCATCCACCATCCATTCCGCGTAACCAAAAACCAACTACAAATTAAAGGGGCTGTATTTTTTAAATACAGCCTCTTTGGTATACAATTATTTATTTTTCTTAAAATACTGAGTATGTAATAAATCATGAGATTTATGGCTACCCGGTTCTATTAAAAACTCATCATATAATTTTTTAATATAAGGGTTCTCATGTGATTTTCTAATAACTTTAGACTCGTCAATACTATAAATTGCTTTTAATCGTTTGTCAAGAATTGAAGTATCACCATGAATATAAGGTTGACCGCCCCCGTTTAAACATCCGCCGGGACATGCCATAATTTCAATAGCATGATAATTTGCTTCACCTTTCTTGATTTTTGTTAAAATCTTTCTTGCATTTCCAAGACCGGAAGTAACAGCAACATTAACTTTTAAACCGTCAATATCAACCGTAGCTTCTTTCACCCCTTCCATACCACGAACATCTTTAAAGTTGACATTACCAAGTGTCTTTTTAGTTATCCATTCATACGCGGTTCGTAATGCAGCCTCAAGAACACCACCAGATGCCCCGAATATTACGGCAGCACCTGATGATTCACCCAGTGGATTATCATATTCTTCATCTTTCAGTTTATCAAGATTAATGCCGGCTTCTTTTAACATTTGAGCAAGCTCTCTCGTTGTTAAAACATAATCAACATCAGTAATACCATCTTTAATAAACTCTTCACGTGAGGCTTCATATTTTTTTGCAAGACACGGCATAATTGAAACTACAACCATATCTTCCGGTTTAACACCGATTTTTTCAGCATAATATGATTTAGCAATAGCACCAAACATTTGCTGAGGCGATTTACATGTAGAAGGTATATTTAATAACTCAGGAAATTGAAATTCCAAAAAGTTAATCCAGCCGGGACAACATGATGTTAATATTGGTAAGTTTTCATTCTTTTTCACTCTCTCAATAAGTTCATGAGCTTCTTCCATAATCGTAAGATCGGCTGAAAAATTAGTATCAAATACAGCATCAAAACCAAGTCTTCTTAGTCCTGCTGTCAACATACCGGTTGCTTCTGTTCCTGCCGGTAACCCGAACTCTTCACCAATACCAACTCGAACTGCCGGAGCAGTTTGAACTATAACCTTTTTATTTGGATTATTAATTGCTTTCCAGACATCTGAAATGTAATTTATTTCAGTTAATGCAGCCGTAGGACACGCATTAACACACTGACCACAGAATACACAAACAGACTCAGTTAACGGTTCCATTTCAGGAGGAGCTACAACTGCTTTAAAACCTCTGCCGAAACCACTAAGTACCCCAACTGTTTGCATTGTTGTACAAACAGTCTCACAACGTCTACACATTATGCATTTACTCAAATCTCTCTTAATAGATTTACTTGAGTGATCAATTTCATACGTGGACATTTTCCCGGTACATGTAACTTCGTAAATACCAAATTTCTTGGCAAGAGCCTGAAGTTCACAATCAAGCGATTTCGGGCACGTCAAACATTCAAAGGGATGATCTGACAACAAAAGCTGCAAAACAGTTCGCCTAACTTCAACAACTTCAGGCGTATTAGTTTTAACAACCATACCTTCTTCAACGGGTGTACAACAAGCGGGCATCATTTTCTTTCGACCATTTGTATCCACATCAACCATACAAATTCTACAAGAACCTGCTTTATTTTCAATATTAAACTGTTCAAGATCAAGGTGGCAAAGTGTTGGTATATAAATACCGACTTCTTTCGCAGCATCAAGGATTGTTGCATCCTTAAAAACCTCAACTTGTATATCATTTATAGTAATTCTCGACATTTATAACTCCTTACAAAATTATGAAACTGTAATAGCATCAAAATTACACTTCTCAACACATGATCCGCACTTAATACATGCTTTTTGATCAATAACAAAAGGTGTCTTAGGCTCTCCGTGAATACAGAAAACCGGACAATTTCTCGCACAAAGACTGCATCCGACACACTTATCTGCAACAATTTCAAATGTAAGTAATTCACGACAAACTTTTGCTCTACATTTTTTATTATTGATATGTTCTTCATACTCATGTTTAAAATACTTCATCGTACTTAAGACAGGATTTGGAGCAGTCTGTCCAAGTCCGCATAATGATGCTTTTTTTATTGTATTAGCAAGGGTTTCAAGCTTTGTTATCGTCAATTGAGTTCCCCGACCTTCGGTAATATCTTCGAGTAATTCAAACATTCTTGTATTACCTACACGACACGGTGTACATTTACCGCATGATTCATCAAGCGTAAATTCAAGGTAGAATTTTGCAATATTAACCATACAATCATCTTCATCAAGAACAATCATACCACCGGATCCCATCATGGAACCGATTTGAATTAAGTTTTCATAGGTTATAGGTGTATCAAGGCTTTCTTTTGTAATACAACCGCCTGAAGGACCACCGGTTTGAACCGCTTTAAACTCTTTGCCATCTTTTATACCACCACCTATTTCGTAGACAACTTCCCGTAATGTGCTACCCATAGGAACTTCAACAAGACCTACATTATTTATTTTTCCTGCTAATGCAAAAACTTTAGTTCCCGGTGATTTTTCAGTACCGACGCCTCTAAACCACTCTAATCCATTAACAATAATCGGACAAACACTTGCATAAGTCTCAACATTATTAACAATAGTTGGTTTCATCCATAAACCTTTTTCAGCAGGGAAAGGAGGTTTTACAATAGGTTCACCTCTTTTACCTTCAATTGATTTAATCAATGCAGTTTCTTCACCACAAACGAATGCACCGGCACCAAGTTTTATACTGATATCAAATGAAAACGCTGTTCCCATTATATTCTTGCCTAAAAAACCCATTTTGTATGCCTGATCTATTGCCACATTTAACCGTTCAATAGCAAGCGGATACTCAGCACGAATATAAATAATACCTTTATTTGCACCAATACAATAACCGGCTATGGTCATAGCCTCAAGAACTGAATGGGGATCTCCCTCTAATACGGCTCTATCCATAAATGCACCGGGGTCGCCCTCATCTGCATTACATATAACAAATTTTTCGTCTGATTTTTGTTTAGCTGCTGCCTGCCATTTTATACCGGTAGGAAAACCACCACCACCTCGACCACGTAAACCTGAATCAATAATAAGTTTAAGAATATCCTCAGGTTTATTATCAAATAATGCTTTTTCAAGAGCAAGATAACCGCTTTGAGCAATATATTGTTCAATTTTTTCAGGGTCTAATTTACCACAATTTCTTAATGCAATTCTAATCTGTTGTGCCATTATTTCTTACCCCCGTTTTTGAATATATTTGATGCAATATTAGTTTTAATAATATTGGATGCATTGTTTGTTTTTTTCTTAACATGGAGTTCAATAACATCAAGTGCGTTATCTTCTTTTATATTACCAAGTAAAACTGATTCACCATCAGGATAAACAACCTCAACTGTAGGTTCAGCATAACAATAACCGACACAACCGACTTTCACAAGCTCAACACCTGATATTTTATCAGATTTAATTTTATTTTCAAGTTTAGCCCACACCATATCAGCACCTGCAGCAGTTCCGCACGTACCAAGCCCAACAAGCAATTTGATATTTTTATCAGAAGCAGTTTTCCCGGCAATAGCAGATTCTCTATATTTTTTTAAATCTTCTCTATTTTTTATCTGCATGAGTTGCCTCCTCATTAATATACAAAGCCATAATATCTCCAACCTGTTTTGTTGTCACATTACCATATACTTTGTCATTTACAATAACAACAGGTGCTAAACCGCACGCACCAACACATCGTAATATATCAATAGAAAATTTTCCATCTTCAGAAACTTCACCATTTTTAATTTTAAGATATCTTTCAAATTCACTTAAAACTTTCCCTGCACCTTTAACAAAGCAGGCAGTTCCCATACAAACACTGATTCTTGTTTTTCCACGAGGAACTGTTGTAAAATAATTATAAAAACTAATTACTCCTGAAACATCTGAATGCGGAACACCTACATTTTCAGCTATAAACTTTTGAACACCTACCGGTAAATACCCGAATATGTGCTGTGCTTTATGAAGTACCTGAATTAAATACCCGGTTCTTCGTTCATCTTCTTTGTCAATTTTTAAACTGCCGATATACCTGTCAAGTTCTTCAAATTGTTCTTTAGGCAGTCCGATTTCTAAAGTCTTATTGCTATCCAAGATATCCTCCTCTTTGATGTAATATCACAAAAAAATATTGTTTAGGCGATATTAATATTTTAAAGATACATTATAATTTTATTTGAAAATAAATCAACCGTTTTCACGCATATTATCAATATTCTAATTTTATTTGATATTTTTTTGCATAAACACCTTATTGTAACTTTAAAATAATAAGTTCATGAGATTTAACACGAATCTTTTTTATACCATTAATTTTCTGCCATTTATTTTCCTTATGTTTTGGATAGAACTCTTCATACATAGATCGTTTAACTCCATCTTTTACGGGGATTTCAGATTCCTGAATTGTAACATTTTGATTTTTATCTGAAATATTGAGTGTACAATAATACAGTTCAGTTTTAGTTTCAATAAAAAATGATGCCACGTCTTTTGTTGAGGAATATTCTATCCATCGGGCATTATTGAAACCGGGAATAGACTTTCGTAATTGAATCATTTCAATATAGGTATGTAGAACAGAATTTTTATTAGACAGCTCATTTTGAACGTTTCTTTTTTCCCATTCAGTTGATAAAAGAACTTTTGCTTTTTCAGCGGTAGTAAAACCTGCATTTTTAGCGTTAGACCATGCCATTGCATTTCTATACAACATATCACCTGATGTTCCCATAGAATGAAGAGAACGAATTTCATCACCATAATAAATAAATGGAATACCCGGTGTTATAAACAGCATTTTTGCAACAGCTTTAAGATCATCAACTGTCGTTATTTCTGATGCTAACCTTTGCATATCATGATTACCGCTAAATACTACTGAACTGTCGTTTGATAAAAGAGCATTCTGAGAATATTCAACTTTCTTTGAATACATTTTAGCACCGAAACCAAATATATTAAAAAGTGTACCCCGTAATCCGAAATTAAATGCAGCATCTATGTTAGCTCCTTCGGGATTTACATATTCGGCGATTGATTCTATACTATCCCATATTTCACCTATGAGTACAGCCTCAGGGTTTATATCTTTTACCATCTTGGAAAAATCACGCAGCCAGGATAATGTTCCTGCAGTGTTTATTGTTTTTTCTTTTCCGTTATCTTCTTCTTCAATAAGATGTTTTATGGCATCAAGACGAAATCCGCCGATTCCCTTTGCCAGCCAAAATCGTGCAATATCAAATAAATATGCTTTTGTATCCGGATTTTCAGCATTCCAGTCCGGAAGCCCGAATGTTCCCCAGAAATAATCATTCTCTGCTATTTTACCCCATGAAGTCTTTTTCCAGGTCATCCATGTTTTATTTGTTTCTGAAAATAGAAACCAGTCTCTTTTTGATGATGTTTTGTCCCCTGCTGCTTCAAGAAAATAAGGGTGTTTGTGAGAACAGTGATTAAGCACCAAATCAAGTATAATTCTAATTCCCCGTTTATCAGCTTCAACAATCAAAGTATCAAAATCTTCCATTGTTCCGTATCGTGGATTTATTGTATAATAATCAATAACATCATATCCATGAAAACTTCCTGATTGAAAAATCGGCGTTAACCAGATAAAATCAATATCAAGATCATTGCCACCGGGTACACCATCATTTAAATAATCAAGTTTTTCAATGAGTCCTTTTATATCACCAATTCCATCACCATTAGAATCATAAAATGAACGAAAGAATATTTCATACCCGACACCATTTTTAAACCAGTCAGTTGCCCCCGATTGTTCAGCATTGCCGTATACAAAAGTAAAAAATAAAAACAAAAGACTACAATATTTTTTCATTAAAAACTCCATTACAAATAAATATGTTGTATCATATTTTTTTAGCTAATAATTGATTTTTTGAAAAAAACTTTTATATAATTATGCCGGATTGAGTAATATTATAACCTGGTAAATTTTCATAATACTGTGAGAAACTGCCTGATTTAAAAAGATTTAATAATTGCTGAATCGATGAGTCAAAATAATAGTCTTTATTGATAATGATAAAAAACTTTTCCTCTTTAACCGGTGTGAAAAATAGATTAAACATTTTTGCGGCAAACTCAACACCAACACCCACATCAGCCTGGCCGGATTTAATTTTTGAGGCAATTTCGATATGGGTTGAGACTTCGTTTTCATATCCGATAATGTCTTTTGCATCGATGCCCTCTTGAGAAAGCATTTTATCAATTAACACACGAATACCGGCACCTTTCTGACGATTAATAAATCTCATATTGTTTTTTGCTATGGTTGAAAAATCATGAATAGATTGTGTGCCGGATATATACCCTACATTTCTATTAAAAAGATTGATGGTAACACAATTATCAGGAATCGTATCTGACTGGATATGAGAAATCGCAATATCACATTCATTATTTCTTAGTAATTCCATACCTGCCGAACTGCCGATTGATGCAGAATAAATCAGGTTCTTTGATGTTGAATAATACAATTGTTTGATAAATGACAACGTAGGATCATCAGAACCGGCCATAAGTATACAATTTGATTGTCTTTCTGACGGGGGAATTAATTCAAGATTAGACATTGATATTCGTTTTAAATGGTCGTTTATTAATTTTTCTGAAAAAAGCCATTTACCGGTTATAAGAGTACCCGGGATTTTACCTGAGGTTGCAAGTGAGTAAACGCGTTTTTCATTGATATTTAATAATGATGCCACATCTTTTGTCGTTAAATATTTTTCCATAAAAAAATTGTAGCATATTTGTATGTTTTTTTCAATGAGTATTAACAGTGTTTGCCATGAATAAAACTATGCAACAAATATTTCAGATATTAAAATATTTGTTGCACTTATTGTTAATTAATTAAGTAAAATTCGTGTGAATAATTATTTAAATATATAAATAGAGCCAGCATCTTTTCCATTTGTATTTTGATTTCCTGTTGCTCCAATAATTGAAAATTCTGCTGATAAACCAACAGCCAGTCCAAAATAATCATTTATACTTAAATCATCAGATATTATTTTTTTCTCAAACTCCCATAAGTTAGTATGGGTTCTTTTAAATATATATGCTGCTCCTCGCCCCCAATTATTAGGAGATCCGCAAATGACATAATCATTCTTTATTGAAGTTGAAATTCCAAAATAATTATTATCAAAGTTATCAGTAGATGAAATTATTGTACCAGTATCCCAAATATTGCTACTTGTCCTATGAAAAATATAGGCTGCTCCACTATTATCTTCATTAGTAGTATTGTCCGCTTTATATGCTCCAACAACAATATAATCTCCATCAATGGATACTGAATAACCGAAATTATCATCAATAAAAGCATCGGAAGCAGTCAATTTAGCTTCAGCCCCCCATGTGTTATTTATTGACCTGAAGTATACATAAGCTGCCCCTGAATTAACACCGTTATCATCATCCTTGTGAGCTCCAATTACTGCATAATCACCGCTAATTGCAACACTACGGCCAAAATAATTTTTATCAATTCCATCAGATGGTATTATTTTTTCCTGATTTCCCCATGTATTATTAACAGTTCTTTGATAAATATAAGCGGCACCAATTATAACATCTGATTCATTTTTATTTCCTATAGCTCCGATAATTGCATAATCACCATCTATATCAACTGAAATACCAAAATATGTAGCACCGGAAAATATATTTATATCAGACCCCTGCAAAGATTCAACTTCTCCCCATGTATTTGTATCTATTCTATGGTAAATATATGTCATACCTGCATCTACTCCATTTATGTTATTTTTTGGAGCACCAACAATAACATAATCACCGGATATTGCTACGCTTGTCCCGAATTCAATATCATCTGTACTATATGGCGCAGTTATTTTAAAGCCTGAATCCCAGGTATTATCACCTGTTTTATGAAAGATATATACTGCACCAGATCTTTGACTATCCGGATCATGCTTACTAGCGCCAACAACTGCATAATCACCATCAATATCAACAGCTATTCCAAAATCATCATCATTCGCCCCATCATCAGAAAATAATTTTTTCAATTGAAAATTAAATTTGTTCCATTGAGCATATAATATGATATCAAATGCCCCCATAACTAAAGTATCCTTATCTTCATAAACAGTACCACTTCCATCTGAAGCTGTATTCCACCCGGAAAAATTTAAACCTGTTTTTGTCAGATTACCTGAATTTCCGCAAACTGTTATAAAAGCATCTTCTTTATACTGCTTACTATCAGTTGGTACAGATCCGGAAGAATGACCGTTACCATTATAAGTAACTGTATATACTTTGCTCCATTCTGCATAAAGGGTAACATCCGATTTTCCCATTGTAAAAGTTACACCAGTTATATACACTGTACCACTGCCATCAGCAGAAGTATTCCAACCTTTAAATGTATAACCGCTTCTTACTAAAATGCCTGTATTTTCAAGAATAGTTACAGTTTTACCTTCTTCATACTTATTGCTATCAACGGGAACAGTTCCGCCGGTATTAATATTTCCATTATAAGTAACAGAATAAGTTGGATTCAAACTCCATTCTGCATAAAGGGTAACATCCGATTTTCCCATTGTAAAAGTTACACCAGTTATATACACTGTACCACTGCCATCAGCAGAAGTATTCCAACCTTTAAATGTATAACCGCTTCTTACTAAAATGCCTGTATTTTCAAGAATAGTTACAGTTTTACCTTCTTCATACTTATTGCTATCAACGGGAACAGTTCCGCCGGTATTAATATTTCCATTATAAGTAACAGAATAAGTTGGATTCAAACTCCATTCTGCATAAAGAGTAACATCCGATTTTCCCATTGTAAAAGTTACACCAGTTATATACGCTGTACCACTGCCATCAGCAACAGTATTCCAGCCTTTAAATGTATAACCGCTTCTTATTAAACTTCCTGTATTTTCAAGAATAGTTACAGTTTTACCTTCTTCATACTTATTGCTATCAACGGGAACAGTTCCGCCGGTATTAATATTTCCATTATAAGTAACAGAATAAGTTGGATTCAAACTCCATTCTGCATAAAGAGTAACATCCGATTTTCCCATTGTAAAAGTTACACCAGTTATATACGCTGTACCACTGCCATCAGCAACAGTATTCCAGCCTTTAAATGTATAACCGCTTCTTACTAAAATGCCTGTATTTTCAAGAATAGTTACAGTTTTACCTTCTTCATACTTATTGCTATCAACGGGAACAGTTCCTGCAGTACTATTATTACTATTATTACTATTATATATCACTGAATAATAGTTTATTTCTTCAATTTTTGTAGTTGATATTGTACAAGCTTGTACGAATAAAATTAAAAGTACACTTAAAGTAAAAAATATTTTTTTCATTACTATCCTTTTTTTATGATTTATTTATTATTTTACATAAATAACACAATAATTATAAAAAGTAAATTACAAATAATTCTGGTTTTTAGCAATAATGATTTTTGCTCCCTTTGAGTTCTTTTATATCAAAATTATTAGTTTAAGGATCATTAGCTATACTTCCAACCCAACATTTTAGTCATTTCTTTTTGAGTTTTATGATTTTTCAAACGGTTTTCACGCAAATAAAAAGCGAAAGCGATTTGAGTATCAACTATAGTTTTATAGATGATGTTCTGTCCGTTTTATCACAAATTTTATGAGGTTCTAATAATTACTTGATATTAAAACTATCATATTATTGACAAAATATTGGAAATAATTAAAGTATAGATAGTGTCTCAAGAAAAAAATTACCATTGCTGAATATGTCATAATGTTAATATTTAATAAAATGAATATAATAGACGATCAGGAGGAAAATAATGAAAAAAGAATATGATTTTTCAAAAGGTGTAAAAGGTAAATTTTATATTCCGGAAAATGAGATTCAATTACCAATTTATTTAAGTAAAGATAATCTTGATTATTTTCTAAACATTTCATCTGAAAAACATATTGGCGTATCAGATCTGGTAAATACTATTTTGAAAAAAAAACGTGAACTAATCGAATCTATTCGCTGAAAAGTCGTTCAGTTTTTCTGCACGACTCAAAGATCATTCAGGTAATCAATTGTTATTTCCTATTCACCTACTATTTTTCTTTAAGATTCTACCTGTAATTTTATATGAGGCGCCCTGTCCAAATATTTGGACAGGGTTTTCCCTATTTATCGTGCAAGTGCCAATGGTAGTGTTATTTAATTAATTTAAAAAAATTCTTTGGATCCTTTTCTTTTGCTTCTTCTAAAGTTATTGGATCATCTTTTTTTTCATTACTCCACTCTTTTACTAACTTATTATCTTTATTAATTTTTTCAATCTCTATAAAAATTTTTTCTAATTCTACATTTAATTTCTTACGCTTCTTTTCTAAGAAAATAGATTTTTTTATATACTCTTTATATTTTTGAAATAAATATTTTATATGAATATAATCATTTTCTTGAAGATCTAGTAACTCAATTTCTGAAAAATCTTTTTGTTGACCTGTTACACTAAAATATAAATTCTCAATTTCTATTGAAGTTGAATATATTCTAATATCATTATCATCTTCTTCGGAAAGTATATCTTGTTTATAACTATAATTTAAATAATATTTACGCATTAATTCGTCTTCCATGATTTTATCTAAACTACTAATTCTTAGTGAAATTAAAAACATTAGAAGAAATGAAAACAATATTTTTCTCATGTAATTTATCTCCTTTTAACCACGTGGAACATTACTGTTACTATAAGTTGAGCTTTTTTTTCTTAATCAACTATCTTATTAGAAGAGCCACTATCTTGATTGCCAGAGATAGGTATCAGCTCAGCCCTCCAGCATATTTTCCCGTATTCAGCCCCCCAATCATCATTATCATACACCCTCATTTGTACTACCACAAGGTAAAACGTGAAGTCTGGAGATATGTCATGATTTATTACAACAGGATAAGAATTAGCACTGTTAATAAAAACGGGCTGCCTCCAACTAAGTTCAAAGAAATGGGAGCAAAACTTTCTGATTCAAGATATGCTTAAAAAATGGGGTGATTTGTGACTGCACTTATATTGACATTTCCATCTAAAATACTATTGAACATCCTCTAATAATTAAATATAAAGTAACATAACCCAAAAGACCAAAAAAAATTCTAAATAACCATGAATCTTTAAATATTTTACCCTTGCAAGCTATTATCTCCAAGATAAGTAGTAAAACTAATATTATAGATATAAAATCAAAAAGATTACTATCAATAAATAATACAATAGTTTTAAAAGTTGATATCATTTATTTTTCTCCAATACTTTATTAGCCACTTTTTCACCTAATTCACCAGAAACTTGTTCAGTAACGCTTTTTCCTGCTTTTAAAGTAATATTTGAAAATCTACCAAACACCTCATCTGTAAAGTTTCTTAAGTAAGGATTTATGATTTTAGAAGCTTTAGTCTTTCTCGCAAAATCCCCCCCCCCTGATTGTAAACCATCTTTGTTGCGCATATACTAAACCAGTTACATCATTTATACCATTTATTATTTCCCTTTTCAATACACCAGACAATAAATCCCCACAATCAAAAAAAACCTGCCGTAGATTTCTTTTAATCAACTCGTAAACATACAATGTAAAAATTTCCAAACATTACACAGCTACTATTTTCCCGGCCTTTTTATTAATAAAGTCAATAAAATCCCTGATTTTCTCAGGTGGTGTTAATGAAACATTTTCAAGTGCAGAAATATATCCCGCATCGCGCCATTTATGAATACCGATTTTTGAATATGGTATAATTTGAATCCGTTCAACTGTTTTCATACCATTTACCGCATTATAAAACGCTTCAATTTCATCCATCGTATCATTGTAACCCGGAATAATAACATACCGCAGCCATATTTTCTTATTAATAGACGATAAATAAATACCGTTTTGTATCGACTTTTCGATTGAATCACCGGTGATAGAAAAATACCTTTTATTATCCAATGCTTTAATATCAAGAATAAATAAATCGGTATTTTTCACAATATCAGGATAATCAGATAACAATTCACACCCGGAAGTATCAACTGCGGTATGGTACTGATTTTTCTTTGCATTATAAACAATTTCAGCGGTAAACTCAGGTTGATAGAAAGGTTCACCGCCTGACACCGTTAACCCGCCCCCCGATTGACGATAAAACTCATCTGACTTACTCATTAATTGTATAATATCCACAGCTGATATTACAACACCATTATCCGGTAACCACGTGTCGGGATTATGACAGTAAATACATCGAAGCTTGCACCCTTGAAGAAAAACAACAAAACGCAATCCCGGTCCATCAATCGCACTTAATGTCAAATATGAATTAATCTTTCCATTCATATTAATATCCCTCATGAAATGTTCGATTAATAACATCAAGCTGTTGTTCGCGGGTCAATCTGTTAAAATTAACAGCATATCCTGAAACCCGAATTGTTAATTGAGGATATTTTTCGGGATGTAACATTGCATCCAATAATGTTTTACGATTCATCACATTAATATTCAAGTGATGTCCGCCATATTTAAAGTATGCATCCAGTAACGATGCGAGATTATTTATTTTCTCCTCTTGGGTTAAACCCAAAGCGTCAGGTACAATTGAAAAAGTATTTGATATACCGTCAAGCGAATGTTCATAAGGAAGTTTTGCCACAGACTGTAATGAAGCTGCTGCCCCCAGAATATCTCTTCCATGCATTGGATTAGCCCCCGGTGCAAATGGTTCGCCTTTTTTTCGACCATCGGGTGTTGAACCGGTTTTTTTACCATAAACAACATTTGATGTTATCGTAAGAACTGACATTGTTGGCGTTGATTCACGATATGTTTTCTGTTTTCTCAATTTATTCATAAACTTTTCAACCATTTCATACGCTATAGAATCAACCCGGTCATCATTATTCCCGAATTTTGGAAAATCACCTTCAATTTTATAATCAACAGCAAGTCCAGATTCGTTTCTGATTATTGTAACTTTTGCATATTTAATAGCAGATAATGAATCAGCAACCACTGAAAGCCCTGCAATACCGGTTGCCATTGTTCTAATAACATCTTTATCATGTAATGCCATTTGAATTGATTCATAACAATATTTATCATGCATATAATGAATTGTATTAAGTGTTCGTATGTAAACACCTGCTAACCATTCCATAATAACATCAAATTTACTCATAACCTCATCATACTCTAAATAATCGCCCGTTATCGGTGCAAAATCAGGTGATACCTGAACATTAAGTATTTCATCTTTACCGCCATTTATAGCATACAGTAACGCTTTTGCAAGATTTGCACGGGCACCGAAAAACTGCATCTGTTTACCGACTTTCATCGCAGAAACACAGCAGGCTATTGCATAATCATCACCAAAATATTCACGCATTAAATCATCACTTTCATATTGAATTGATGAAGTTACAATTGATACTTTACTGCAATACGTTTTAAATTCTCTCGGTAATCGTGATGACCATAAAACCGTCAGATTAGGTTCAGGTGAAGCTCCAAGATTATCAAGGGTATGTAACATACGGTAACTGGTTTTTGTGACCATCGATCTGCCGTCAACGCCCATTCCGCCAATTGATTCTGTAATCCATGTCGGGTCACCCGAGAAAAGTTCATTATATTCAGGAGTTCGCAAAAAGCGAACAAGACGCAATTTAATAACAAGCTGATCAATTAATTCCTGAGCATCCGATTCTGTAATCAGTTTTTGATTTAAATCCCGTTCTATATATATATCAAGAAAAGTTGAAATTCTTCCCAGTGACATAGCAGCGCCATCCTGCTCTTTTACTGCTGCAAGAAAGCCGAAATAGGTCCATTGAACAGCTTCAAAAGCATTTTTAGCCGGAGAACTAATATCAAATCCATAACATTGAGCCATTTGTTTAAGCTCATCAAATGAATTTATCTGCATCTGAAGTTCTTCACGATGTCGTATTGACTCGCCATCCATATCATGAATATCCAATAATCCTTTCTGATACTTTTTATCTTTGATTAATGCATCAACTCCATATAATGCAACCCTGCGGTAATCACCAATAATCCGCCCCCGTCCGTATGCATCGGGTAATCCGGTTAATATAGCAGATTTTCGCACCAGTTTCATTTCATCGGTATATGCATCAAACACACCGTCATTATGAGTTTTCCGGTAATATGAAAAAATCATTGATGTTATGGGATCTATGGTATAATTGTATGATTCAAGAGCGTTTTGAACCATTTTAAGGCCGCCACGGGGATAAATTCCTCTTTTTAACGGTTTGTCGGTTTGTAAACCATAAATCACTTCAAGACTTTTATCTATGTATCCTGCTCCATGTGAAGTAATTGCCGATGGGATAGTCGTTTCAGCATCTAAAACCCCTTTTTTGCGTTCTATCTTCATAAGTTCTACAACTTTTTCATGTAACGTTTTTGTTTTATCAGTTACCGGTGCCAAAAAAGACTCATCACCTTCATATTCACGATAATTTCTCTGAATAAAGTTTCGCACATCAATTGTATTCTGCCAGATACCTTTTCTAAACCCCTGCCATGGATCAGTCATATCACTCGTCTCCTGTCTGATTTATTGGAATAGAATACCACATTTTACTTAAAGTAACAAATAATAACTTTAAATAACAACAAAACATAACAATTTAATTACTTTTTTTTATAAAAAAAATATTGGCTTATGCAAAATTAAGAGTACTTAATTTTACGTTCGCCATTACGCAAAAATTTGCGTTAGTCCCTGGTCGTGCGCTACCGCTTACTGCTCGGGCATGCAACCCGTGAAGCCTCATGCAAAAATTCTGTAAAATTAAGGTATTTTTGCATGAGGCTCTATTGATTAAAATATCATTATAACTTATAAATACTATGCAATTTGATGATCGTTTTTATAAAATAGAATGAAAGTAAGGAGTATATATGAGCAGATATAACGCACGAGGTGTAAGTTCCAAAAAAGAAGATGTTCATAACGCAATTAAAAATCTTGATGCAGGACTCTACCCCGGCGCATTTTGTAAAATTATTCCTGATTTTCTTGGAAATGATCCTGATTATTGCACAATAATGCATGCAGACGGAGCCGGAACTAAATCATCTTTAGCCTACATGTATTATAAGGAAACCGGTGATCTGAGTGTTTTCAAAGGTATCGCTATGGATTCAATTGTAATGAACATTGACGATTTACTCTGTGTTGGCTGTACCAGTGATTTCCTGGTATCAAGCACTATCGGAAGAAATTCAAAATATATACCGGGTGAAGTAATACATACAATAATTCAGGCGAATGAAGAAATTGCAGAGGAATTCTCAAGACTTGGTATAAAAATGATAATGACGGGTGGTGAAACTGCCGATGTCGGTGATTTAGTCAGAACAATTATTGTTGATACAACCGTTACTGCACGAATGAAAAAAGAACAGGTTATAAATGCTAAAAATACAAAACCCGGTCATGTCATAATCGGGTTATCATCAACCGGTAAAGCCAATTACGAAAAAACATGGAATGCCGGTATGGGTTCAAACGGCTTAACTTCTGCACGGCATGATATTTTCGCCGGTGTATATAGAACAAAATACCCTGAGTCATACGACAATTGCATACCGGAAGAACTGGCCTATTCAGGGAAATATCTATTAACTGATACAATAAAAGGTTTACCACACGATATTGGCAGATCAGTTTTATCACCAACCAGAACATACGCTCCGGTTATTAAAGAAGTCATATCAAATATGGGCAAATATGTCAGCGGTATTATACACTGTTCAGGCGGTGCACAAACAAAATGCCTCAAATTCGGTTCAGGTTTACATTATATTAAGGATAATTTATTTGATATTCCTGTATTATTTAAAACGATACAGGAAGTTTCAGGAACTGACTACAAAGAAATGTACCAGGTTTTTAATATGGGACACCGTATGGAAATATATGCACCTGAGGATATTGCCTCTGACATTATTGCACTATCACAATCATTCTCAATTGATGCACAAATAATCGGTAGAATTGAAAAAAATAAAACGCCGGGAAATAGATTAACCTTAACTTCACCTCAAGGTGTTATTGAATATAATGAATAGTGGACACCAATAAAAAAAGCTTCCTGAAATGGAAGCTTTTTTTATTACTAAAACACATACGTGGTTTATTATCAGTTTTTCTTGAAAGCCTCATCAAATAGTTTTGCATTTTCGATGAATATATCTACGATTACCGGATCAAATTGAACCCCTTTCTGACTGACAATATATTCAAATGCTTCTTTATGCGAAAAGTTTCTTTTATAGGTTCGTTTAATTCTTAATGCATCATACACATCTGCAACGGTTAAAATACGGGCACTCAAAGGAATCTCTAAACCTTTTTTACCATTTGGATACCCTTTACCATCCCATCTTTCATGATGATTTTCAGCAAGTCCGGCGGCTAATATTAAAAATGATTTTTTTCTACTGATTTTTACGATGGAAGACAATCTCTGATTACCAAAAATTGTATGTTTTTTCATATGATTATATTCTTCATCACTTAACTTGTTAGGGCTTTTTAAAATAATATCATCAATGCCTACTTTACCTAAATCATGCAAAGATGCACTATACACAAGATCCCGTATGTATTCTTTATCGATAATAAAATAATCAGAGTCTAATAATAAATTATTATTTAAAATGATTTCACTTAATTTTCCCTGTTCCTTTTTCTCTAAAATTGCTTCTGCTAATATTTTGGTATAAATAGTCACACGATCCTGATGATGAGCAGTTTCAATATCCCGCAATTGAGATATCTGCTGCAATGTAATAAGCATTTCTTTTTGAAATTCCTGAAATTCATAATCATTAATCAAAAGTATTTCACTCATTTTATAAATTGAATCAAAAAGCATCCGTATAACAAAATTTACTTCACCATTTATATCATAAATATTAACCGTAGGATTGGAAACTATAATATGACCGATCGTTGCCTGAATAAATTTTGTATCATTTAACTCAAGCAATTCATCAAATAATCGTGACGGAAGAGTTGAAAATTTTTGATTTATAATTTCATCGGTTAATAAATCCATATTGCTTGTAATGTAAATGTGAAGCATTTCAGCTTCGTTCTTATAGTCATACGACTTCAATTTTGTAATAAACCGTTCAAATTTAGTGTCATTATCTTCAAATGTTTTAATAGTTCCAATGAAATATTCCATTCCGTTAAAAAATACAACTTTATATTTATCGTTACCAAACAGATTATTTTTCCCTTCTTCTCTTAATAATGGAGTAATAAATCTATCGGAAATCGATTGTTTTTTTGCTTTAAATTCATTAAATGAATTAAATATTTTAAAACATATTTCGTTATTTGTTATTTTTTGAATAGAAAGCCAGATATCACAGAAAACGTCATCATCAGGTGTTTTTTCTAAAATGGTTTTTCTAAATGCAATCTTTAAATCAGTAATTGCCGTACTGTCTAATGCCTCACGATATCCATCAATAAATTTATTAATTTTGCTTTTATCGATATCAAAAGTATCTAATAAATCTTCAATAAAACCTGATAAAGAACAATCATCACCATATATTGAATCTATTAAACCATCAGTAACCGTTGCGATAATAATTTCCTGAAAATAATTGGTGTTTTTATAATCAAAAATCATTTTTTTGAGTTTCTGTTGAAGTCTTAACTTGGTTTTTGAATTATTAATTATATTACTTTCAATATTTTGAAGATAGGTAAGCATATATTCAGTAATTGCTTTTCGCGTTGAACTCTCTACAACTTTATGTTTCAGACTCGAAGATTCTGTTGATAAACCGACAATCTCAGCTGCAACTTCCCGTAAAATTTCACCTAATTTTATATCAACGCCATTTCCTTCCAAAGATGATGCAACTAACTGCATCAATGATAAAAGATCAACCGTTGATTTTTTGGATTGATTATATTCAGAAATAATTGTTTCTAAAAATTCTTTTTTCATATACACTCTTTATTAATAATTATAGGGCATTTTTCGATATCATCTATAGTGTTATTTTAACTTAATAAAAATAAAATTTCAATTGCAGATACGATAATATATTTATTTTTTTCAAATGATATCATAAATAAGAATTATACTTGACGGCAGGCTCTTAATAATTATATAACATTTTTAATAATTGAGGAGTGATTTAGTTGATTGTGTATTATATCATATTATCTTTAATATTAATTTTCATGTTAAAAAATTTAACAGCATATATCCTTATAAATGAAAAATTTTATTTAGGTTTCTTTTTAATTCTATCACTATTCTTTTCGATAATAATCTTTAACAGGATATTACCCGATTTTATTGGAAGAAACTCAATTTTTCTTCAATGTGGAGATATTGTTAATGTAATTCTTATATCCGGCAGTGTCATTTTTTTCTCCCATCACTTTCTTAATCTGACAATTATTAATCCATTAACAATTTTATATTTTTATTTTGAATTATTAGCAGCAACAGTACTACTTGGTCTATTATTTATAACCAATCAACCGACACTTATATCCTCTCTTGCCCATCTTATTGTTTTTATATATACATTGATTTTTTTTATAATAATTACTATTGAAATATCAAAAAAGAAACACACAATACATTTTATGCGAACTATAACATTACTACTCATGCAATTATCATTTACAATTATGACTTTATTTAAGGCTTTATTTATTCCAATCCATATACTTTTTTACTCCGGTATATTGATAATGATTGTATTACTTGAATTTGAAATTATTTTTAAAGCAAAAAATAATGTAACTGTTGCATATACATTTAATTTTAATGATATTAAAGAAAAAGATAAAAGAATTCTTGAGTTATTATTTAATGGTATGGAATACAAAGAAATTGCGACAAAAACCGGATTAACTCTTAATACAATAAAAAAATATATAAACAGAATTTACAGAGAGTATGATGTTAAAAACAAAACAGAATTAATGAATAAATTTCTTAGAAAATGAATAAAAGTATCAGAACCAATATTTTCACATCAGCTCTGAATATATGAAAAAAGTACAAAAAATCTATTATCAGAAATTCAATAAAATGCAGGATTAATCCAATATTCTTTGATATTTAAAGGCGTTTCAGAAGGAAGTAAAGGATTATTAATTTTAAAAATTTTTCGTTTACTTAAATCGGCTTTTATTATGATATCTTTATAATACTTATCAAATATTTGATCAAAAGATCCATCTTTAATCATAATTTTCAAACCGGCTTCCACCCTCGAAGCCAAACGTAAATCATCTTTATTAAAAAAGAAATACTCTGCAAAGGGATATTGAATACAAATTGTTTTTTCCACTAATAAATCAGGATAAAGATTTTTGCGGTGCAGATACTCATCAAAAGCTTCATTTATCCCTCGTGAAAAATAATCAAATCTACCGGCAATTAGTATTTTAAATAATGTTTCGTATTCATCACCCACGACAACATTAAAACCATTTTTTATTAGAAGTTCAACATCACTCCTTCCTCTTCCCTGCCCTACGGTCATTTTTTTCAATTCATCAATTGACCTGATTGTAGCAAATTTATCCTGATTTTTTGAATGAATTAAAAATATTCGATATCCGAGGATACCTTTTAAAAGTGGAATGCGCACGGGAAGATAATTTTTCTCCAATTCTATTGTTGAGGTAGCTCGAATAATTGAAAGATTGTTTTTATTTTTGAGGTTTATAAGAATTCGTTCTTCTGGCATACTAAAATCTGCATTAACCCCCTAAAGTCAAGACTTTTTTTATAAAAAAATCCGGACATTATGCTATATTTTCTTCTTTAAAATCAGCTGGATTTTCATATTTCAAGCTCTGATGTATCCTTTTCTCATTATAGAA